>ERZ773218.18-NODE-18-length-186619-cov-10.424814_pt1 | contig 186619 bp, 170 predicted proteins | sample MGYA00580527_ERZ773218 | MGnify/ENA primary metagenome ERZ773218 (study PRJEB29015, sample SAMEA2737763) | human gut metagenome | biome: human gut; feature: human-associated habitat; material: faeces | place: China | collected 2012 ...
GTCTTGCATAAGAAGATAACGATTCCATATATCTTCTCTGTCCTTCTGCATAAATAGTGTCAAAAGCAAGGGATGACTTACCTGAACCGCTTAAACCTGTTACTACCGTAAATTCATCTCTTGGTATATCAATATCAATATTTTTCAAATTGTGCTCATTTGCACCTTTTATATGAATATATTTTTTATTGTCTTTCATTTTATTTTCCTATCTTTTTCTATCTTTGTTATTTGGTTATTTTATATCTTTTCCAAATAAATTCCGTTATAGATTTTTAGTTATCTTCCTGCAACTTTCTTAATTCCGCCAACTTATCTCGCATTTCAATAGCCGTTTCAAAATCAAGTTCTGCTGCAGCTCTTTCCATTTTCTTCTTAACCTTTTCGATAAGCTTTTTAAGTTCCTTATAATCCATTGATTCAGGATCTTTCTCAACGTCGCTAATCTTTCTGTCCACTTCTTTGGAGATACTAATAAGGTCTCGAACAGCCTTCTTAATAGTTGTTGGAGTAATGCCGTGTTCACTATTGTATTTCTGCTGAATCTCTCTACGTCTGTTAGTTTCCGTTAAAGCTTTATCCATTGAATCAGTAATATTGTCAGCATACATTATTACGTGGCCTTCTGCATTTCTTGCAGCTCGTCCAATAGTCTGAATAAGTGATGTTTCTGAACGTAAAAACCCTTCCTTGTCAGCATCCAATATTGCAACTAAAGCAATTTCCGGTATGTCCAAACCTTCTCTTAAAAGGTTAATACCAACCAAAACATCAAAAACATCCAATCGCATATCTCTGATAATCTGAGTTCTCTCTAACGTATCTATATCTGAATGAAGGTATTTAACCCTAATTCCCACATCGCGCATATAATCTGTCAAATCCTCAGCCATACGCTTCGTCAAAGTTGTTACCAAAACTTTATTCTTCTTGGCAACTTCCTTATTAATCTCCGTTATAAGGTCATCAATCTGTCCTTCAACCGGTCTTACTTCAACTTCCGGATCAAGCAATCCTGTAGGTCTTATAATCTGCTCTGCACGGCCTAATTCATGTTCCTTTTCATAAACATTAGGTGTAGCTGACACAAACATCATCTGGTCAATCATGCTTTCAAATTCTTCAAAATTAAGCGGTCTGTTATCCTTCGCCGAAGGCAGTCTGAACCCATAATCAACTAAAGTAGACTTTCTTGACTGGTCACCGGCATACATTCCTCTAATCTGTGGAATCGTAATATGAGACTCATCTACTATTATTAAGAAATCATCTCCGAAATATTCCATTAATGTATGAGGTGTGGCTCCCGGCTCCAAACCTGCCATATGTCTTGAATAGTTCTCTATTCCTGAACAAAAACCTGTTTCTCTTAGCATTTCCATATCAAAATTAGTTCGCTCGGCAATACGCTGTGCCTCTATTAATTTGTCTTCTGATTTAAAATATGCTACCTGTTCCTCTAACTCTTTCTCTATATCCTTAATGGCACGCTCCATCTTTTCAGGTGGCACAACATAATGAGAATTAGGGAATATTGCTACGTGTTCAAGCACGTTCTTAATCTGACCCGTTAAAGCATCAATCTCTGAAATTCTCTCGATTTCATCATCAAAAAATTCAACTCTAATTGCACTATCCGTATACGAAGCAGGAAATATTTCCAGATTCTCTCCACGAACCCTGAAAGTTCCACGTTTAAAGTCCATATCATTTCTGTCATACTGTATTTCAATAAGCTTATGAATAATCTCATCTCTATCTCTAATGGTATTCGGTCTTAAAGACACAACCATGTTCTTGTAATCTATTGGGTCTCCCAAACCATATATACATGAAACTGAAGAAATAATAATTACATCTTTACGCTCCATTAAAGCCATTGTTGCCGAATGACGTAACTTATCTATTTCATCATTAATTGATGAATCCTTCTCAATATATGTGTCTGTGCTTGGAACATAAGCCTCCGGCTGATAATAATCGTAGTAGGAAACAAAATATTCCACAGCATTATTAGGAAAAAACTCCTTAAACTCACCGTAAAGCTGAGCTGCCAAAGTCTTATTATGGGCAATAATAAGTGTAGGTTTATTTAATTGTTCAATAACATTCGCCATTGTAAAAGTCTTACCTGAACCTGTTACACCAAGCAAAGTCTGGAATTGTTTTCCTTTCTTAAAGCCTTCAACTAACTCTTCAATAGCCTGTGGCTGGTCCCCGGTAGGCTTATACTCTGAAACTAATTCAAAATGATCCATATGATTTCTCCCAATTAGCTCTAATCAATATTTGAGTATTTTCAAACCCAAATCATTTATCAACTACTTTTCTTAGTATTGTTACTTGTCAAGTATATCATTCAAAAGAACAAAAGTACAGAGCAAAATCGAATGTTTGTTCTGTACTTTTGTTATTCTTTTATTATTCCTCTATTAACTTTTCATATTCGTCCGTAGGTATTGGCTTTGAGAAATAATATCCCTGAATCACTTCTGCTCCAATTGATTTTAAGAAGTTAACCTGTTTTTCTGACTCAACACCTTCTACTACTACCGAAATATTTAATTTCTTGGACAATTCTACAATAGACTCAACAATTATGTTGTTTCTTTCATTTTCATTATCTAAATTTCGCATAAACGCCATATCCAATTTAAGTACGTCTATAGGCGCATCCTTTAACATATTAAGTGATGAATATCCGCTTCCGAAATCATCCATCAAAATCTTAAAGCCTGCTTCCTGCAATTCACTTATTATTGAATATATTACCTGCTTTTCCTCAGTATATACTGTTTCCGTAATTTCAAGTTGCAAATCCTTTGGTTCCAAATTATATTTTTCAACCAGTTCCAAAAGATTTGATACCAGATTAGTTCTATAGAAATTTACTCTTGAAACATTAACAGAAATAGGAAGTACACTTCCGTTTTTGTCCCTTTTTTAATACATCTGTCTCTATAATTGCATGTTATATTATAGCATTTTAACGTCACGATAACAATGTGAAACCCAGCCTATTAATATGATTTTTAGACAAATAAATAACCAAAACTTTCGTAAAAGCTTTGTCTATTTTGACACTTTACAAATTTAATTTTTTCATAAGCATTTGTCAAAATAAAAAGGAACATTTTTCATTTACCCTTTTACTTATTTTATACAGTTATTCAAAGCATAGAAAAAGACCATACATATATCTTCGTTTGCAAGATATATGTATGGTCTTTCTGTTCATTATTTCATTAATTCCATAATTGTTTCTTTTGCCTTTTCGAGCTGTGTATCGCTTGTTGCATTTTCTTCCAATTCTGCTTCCACATCAGGAGTTATTCCCTTTCCGTGAATGTTTTTGCCACTTGGAGTATAATAATCCTGAACTGTAAGTTTTACCGCTGAGCCGTCGCTTAATGGAAGAATTGTCTGTACAATTCCTTTACCAAATGACTGTGTGCCTACGATTTTTCCTGCATTAAAGTCCTGAATTGCACCTGCAAAAATTTCTGATGCACTGGCGCTGTCCTTATTCTGCAAAACAACCATTGGCATTTCAAGACACTTGCTGTCTGAAGTCTGCTTTTCCTCATTTCCATATTTATCCTTAGTTGAAACCAAATTTCCTTCAGGAAGTATTTCATCAAGCATCTTGCAGACTGTCTCATATAATCCACCCGGATTGCTTCTAACATCAAAGATAACAGCCTTCATTCCCTGCTTCTTCAAGTCATCCAATGCTTTCGTAAACTGGTCATAAGTAACTTCTTCAAACTGACTTATCTGTATATAACCAATCTTTTTCTTCTTATCAAGCATCTTATATTCAACAGTAGGCTCATTAACCTGATCTCTTGTTATTGTAAAGTCAATGTATTTCTTTTCGGACTCTCTGTAAACAGTTATGTCAACTGTTGTTCCTTTTTCGCCCTTCATTTCAGTAACAATATTGTTAATGTCAACACCAGTTACTTCTTTGCCCTTTACTTTATAAATAATATCTCCGTTCTTTACTCCTGCCTTTGCAGCCGGTGCATCGGCAAAAGCCTTAACTACCGTAATTATTCCTGTTTCAGCATTCTGAGATACCAAAGCACCTATTCCGCTGTAAGTTCCTGATGTCTGCTCCATCATTTTCCGGTATTCTTCTGCCGTGTAATAAACAGAATACGGATCATTTAAGCCTTCCAACAATCCTTTGTAAATTCCATCTTCCAAGTCAGATTCATTAACCTTATTTAAGAACTTAGCATCTATAAGTTTATTTATATAATCAAGCTTTTGTGATGTTTTTTCACTAATTGTTTTTCCAGATGTGTTCTGGTTTGCAAAATACAAACCTGTTCCAACACCACCTACCACAACTGCCATGGCAAGCATTCCAAAAAAGAATCCAAGTAAAAAACGGTTCTTATTCTTTTTCATCATGACTCCTTAATTCAAGTTTATTTTAAATAATCCCAAGGATTAACATATGCCCCGTTCTTACGTACTGCAAAATGTAAATGGTTACCCTGTGATGCTCCTGTATTTCCTACAAGTCCAATGCTCTGTCCTGCGCTTACCTTTGTTCCTGCCGAAACTAAAAGTGCAGACATATGCATATATACACTATATACACCATTGCCGTGATTAATACCAATCCAGTTGCCTGCTGTTGTACTATAATTAGCCCACTCTACTGTACCTGAACCTGCTGCAACAATAGTAGTTCCTGCTGATGCCGGAATATCAATACCCTTATGAAATTCAGAACCTCTATATCCATATCCTGAAGATATAGTTGTATGTCCCGGAAGTGGCCATGTAAATCCACCGCCTGAAACTGTTCCACTACTTCCTGAATTTCCACTGTTTGAAGTATCTGTTGTATTGCTTCCTGTATTTGATGATGTATTGCTTGTACTACTATTTGAACTAGCTGCCTGCTGTTTCTTTGCTGCCGCCTCACGTCTTGCTTTTTCCGCTGCGGCCTTATTTGCCTGCTCAGCAGCTGCCTGGTTTTTGCTCTGTTCTTCAACAGATGCAACTCTCTTTTCCTGTGCACTGATTTCTGCTTCCAATTCATCAGATGTGGCCTCATTATGTGCTATCAAATCTTCATAATTTTTAAGTTCCTGCTGCTTTGATTCAGAAAGATTAGTAAGCTTAGTCTGGTCACTCTTCTGCTGTGCCTGTATTGTCTGAAGATTCTTTTTCTCAGTTACAAGAGTACTCTTTGCAGAAGCTATTTTCTCTTTAGTCTTCTTCATCTTATTAAGCATATCTCTGTCATACTGTGATAACTCTGTTATGTACTCTGCCTTATTTAAGAAATCAGTTATGCTCTTTGAATTAAAAATCAAATCTATCATCTGAGTATCACCATTCTCATACATATATTTGATTCTAAGCTTCATATCTTCATACTGCTCATTTATGCTAACCTGAGCATTGTTCAATTCCTTCTGAGTCTTAGATATCTTGTCTTCTGTTTTTGATAATTTCTGATTAGTCTTGTACATCTCTGTAGCCAAATTAGTTAACTTCTTATCAACTGACTGAATATACTCCTGTGCATCAGACTTAGATTTCTGTAGTTTATTATTTTCATCCTGAGCCTGTTGCTTCTGATTCTGCAAATCTGAAAGTTTATTCTTCTCATCGTTAACTGTTCCAAACGCATTAATTGGAATAGCAGTAACTGCCAATGCTGCCACGAGAACAAAACTTAATACTTTAGATTTTCTCATTACTTTCTCCTTATCTCTTTCCCTGTTAACTCAATTAACTTTATACCTTTAAGTGCTTTCTCATTGACACAATTGATCCTATTAAACCAATACCTGCTCCAATTCCAAGTCCTAATGGAACAAGCACCAAAAAAATCTGATGAACTGACGCAAAAGGAATACTGTTGCCAAGTACACCAAATTTAGTCATAATAAGATCAATTAATCTGTCATAAACAAGTCTTATTATAACAAGCGGAATTATTGAACCTAATAAACCGATTGTTACACCTTCTATAATAAATGGTGCTCTTACAAAACTATTAGTTGCTCCAATAAGCTTCATAATTTTAATTTCGTGTCTTCTTACTGAAATACCAATCATAACCGTGTTGCTTATAAGGAAAATACCAACACCAAGCAAAATAATAATCAATGCAATAGACGCATATCCTAACATTTTGCCAAAGTTTGTAAGAAACTCTCTTGTTGGGTTTGAATACTTAACCTGTCTTACACCTTGAACCTTTTCCATTGCTGATGCAAATGCCTTCTGATCATTAATACTCTTTAAATACACTGTGTAGGATGCTGAATTAGCCAATGGGTTTTCCTTTGAAAATCCCTCTGCCAAATCAGGATTATCTTTAAAATAATTCTTTTTGAAACCTTCCCAAGCTTCCTCTGCTGATGTATATTCGTAGCTCTTTACACGGGAATCTGACTTAATTGTTTTTCCAATATCATCTATTCCCTGCTGGCTTAACCCTTCGTTAAAGAATATTGTTACCCCAACCTGTTGCTCAACTTTCTTTTCCATAAAGTTAACATTAATAATAATTGTAAAAATTACACCTATTAAAAATATACACGCAGCAATAGTTCCTATTGATGCAAGGGAAAACAGTTTGTTTCTCTTTATGTTTACAAAACCCTGTTTTAAACAGTAGTTTGCTGTTCTAGTATTCATCTGTCTGTTCCTCCCCTTTGCTATCCTCTACTTTTACACCTTTCTTCATAGTTATGACACGCTTGTTCATAGCCTTAACTATTTCCATATTATGTGTAACAACAATAACTGTTGTTCCCTGCTCATTAATTTTTTCAAGCAGTTTCATAATCTCCCATGAATTTTCAGGGTCAAGGTTTCCTGTAGGTTCATCAGCCAAAATATACTGTGGTTTATTAACAAGTGCTCTTGCAAGGGCAACTCTCTGCTGCTCACCACCTGACAATTCTGACGGATTGGAACGATATTTTTCTGAAAGTCCCACCAAAGATAATACTCTTGCCACATTCTTTTTAATCTCTCTTGGTGACGCACCTATTACTCTCTGTGCAAAAGCAATATTTGAGTAAACATCTCTATCCTGTAACAATCTGAAATCCTGAAAAACAACTCCAACCTTTCTTCTATACTTAGCTGTTCCTCTTGATTTAAGCTTTGATAAATTAACATCATCTACCACTATTGTTCCCTCTGTGGGATTTAACTCTTTAAGAAGCAGTTTGATAAATGTTGACTTTCCTGAACCACTGGCTCCAACAACAAATACAAACTCTCCTTCCTCTATTTCAAGATTTAAATTGCTTAACGCCGGTGCACCGTTGCCATAAGACTTACTTACACCTTCTATTTTAATCATTATATGCCTCCTAATATTCTGCTCTAAATAGAAATATATAACACAAATGTGTTTTTTTTGTGGGTGGACAAAGCACGTAACAATCCTTGTAATAAAATTTTAATATATTTCCGAATTGAATTTGCTCCACTAGCACAATATGAAGGTCCACAGGGACCTTCATATTGCTACATTTTAACTATTTATTTTCTAAAAATCTGTGTTATCCATGTATTTCATGTACTTAACAACCATAAGGGCAATCTTAAATGTAATTGCATCCTCAAATACTCTTAAATCTAGTCCTGTACTCTTCTGCAACTTGTCCAGTCTGTATACTAAAGTATTTCTGTGAATATATAGCTGTCTTGATGTTTCAGATACATTCAAGCTGTTTTCAAAGAACTTATTAATTGTTGTCAATGTTTCTTCGTCAAATTCATCCGGTGACTTTCCTTCAAAAATCTCGCTAATGAACATCTTGCAAAGTGGAATTGGTAACTGATAAATTAATCTTCCGATTCCAAGATTATTGTAAGCAATTACGTTCTTAGTGCTAAAGAAAATCTTTCCTACATCAAGGGCCATTCTTGCTTCCTTGTATGAACGTGATACTTCCTTAATCTCCTTAACAATAGTTCCGTATGCTACAGTAGCCTTAACCATTGCCTCTGTGTTAAGCATGTCCACAATTGTCCTTGCTATCTTTTCAATATCTTCATATCCCTGTTTTTCGTCTAACTCCTTAACAAGAATAATGCTCTTTTCATCTACTGCTGTAATAAAGTCTTTCTTATTACCTGAGAACAATGTTCTAACTGTTTCTAAAGCAACACTGTCCTTTTCGTTCTTTGTTTCAATAATACAGACACATCTTCTTGCATCCACATCAATGTACAACTTCTTTGATCTATTATAAATATCAACAAGGAGTAGATTGTCTAATAATAAGTTTTTGATAAAATTGTCTTTATCAAATCTTTCTTTATATGCAACAAGCAGATTCTGAATCTGGAAGGCAGCCATCTTTCCTACCATAAACACGTCATCGCTTGTTCCCTGAGCTATCAGAATCAGTTCTAACTGGCTTTCATCATAAACCTTAAAGAACTGGTATTCCTGTACTGACTGGCTGTCTGCCGGAGAAGTAACAAAGCTAATTATAGCATGTTCAAACTCATCTCCTAACTGGGAAGTACTGGCAATAATCTTTCCGTCTGTATCTGCCACATGTAAATCTACCCTTGAAATACTTTTTATTCCTTCTATTGTGTTCTGTAAAATCTGATTTGATATCATAGGCCACTCCTTGTTCTAAAAAATTCGTACATTCTGTCAAACTATATTTTAAACCAGTTTATGACAAAAAACAAGAGAAAAGAGCTAATCAATAGTACTTTTATCTTGTAATTTTTGTCAAAATAACCAACTATTTTACAGCATCAAAAAAATCCTTTATAATATCGTATGATTTTTTTACCCCCACTCTTGACAAAGAGCCTAATAAAAACTCCAAAGGAATTTCTTATTAAGTAAAAAAGACTGCCCAAATCGGGCAGTCTTTTGAGAAATATATATATATATTAGTTTGTGATAACCTTTTCTGTATCTTTGTCAAAGATGTGAAGTTTTGTAAGATCCATTGCCATAACAACTTCATCACCAGGTCTAGCTGTTGTACGAGCATTAACTCTTGCTGTACAATCGAATCCTTCAAGGTCAAAGTATAAGTATACTTCAGCACCAAGTAATTCGTAAATTCTGATTGTTGTCTTAAATGCACTATCAGGTGACATTTCGATGAAGCTTTCTTCATCATGAATATCTTCAGGTCTGATACCCATAACAACTGTCTTACCAACATAACCACCGTCAATAAGCCTTCTAGCCTGTTCAGCCGGTACTGTAATGTATGTTCTAGCCTGTCCAATGTGGAGCTTAATGTCAGCTCCTTCCTGTTCAACTTCTGCATCGATGAAGTTCATCTGTGGTGAACCCATGAATCCTGCTACGAATAAGTTAACCGGCTTATCATATAAGTTCTTAGGTGAATCTACCTGCTGTACAACACCATCCTTCATAACTACGATTCTTGTACCAAGTGTCATAGCTTCTGTCTGGTCATGTGTTACGTAGATGATTGTTGCGCCTAATCTCTTATGAATCTTAGCGATTTCCACACGCATCTGTACTCTTAATTTAGCATCCAAGTTTGAAAGAGGTTCATCCATAAGGAATACCTTAGGGTTACGAACGATAGCACGTCCCATAGCAACTCTCTGTCTCTGACCACCTGATAAAGCCTTAGGTTTACGATCAAGTAACTGTTCAAGGTCAAGAATCTTAGCTGCATCCTTAACTAATCTTTCCTGTTCAGCCTTAGGTACTTTTCTTAACTTAAGACCAAATGCCATATTATCATATACTGTCATATGTGGATATAAAGCGTAGTTCTGGAATACCATTGCGATATCTCTATCCTTTGGTTCAACATCGTTTACTAACTTATCTCCGATGTATAATTCTCCTGATGAAATTTCTTCAAGACCTGCAATCATTCTAAGTGTTGTTGACTTACCACAACCAGATGGTCCTACGAAGATGATAAATTCTTTATCCTTAATTTCAAGGTTAAAATCTTTTACTGCACAGAATCCGTTTGGATATACCTTGCAGATATTTCTTAATGATAAACTTGCCATTTTAAAAATTCCTCCTAGTATTGAAATAGTTTCTCTATCTCGCGTCTGATTGTATTCTAAATCACTGACACTAAAAATGCTATATTGTAAATAAACAAAATAACAAAAAAATCTTTGTTAATATTGCATACAGCCCCTATTATTTATTTAAAAATATGTTACTTTCGCCAATGATTATACGGTGTTCTTTGAGCAATCTGCCGATAGCTCTTTTAAATTCACTTTTGCTCATCTGAAAATCTTCTCTAATCACCTCAGGTTTAGCCTTATCTGTATATCCTAACTGACCACCGTTATTCTCAATGTATTTATATATTTTTTCGGCATCTTCGTCCATTTGTAAATATGCTTTCTTTCTAAGTGAAAGGTCTAATTTGCCATCAGGTCTTACACTTTTTACTCTTGCCTGAATCTGCTGACCGATTTCTAATCTTGTTGTAAGCTCTTTCTTCTGTACAAGTCCGTGATACTTATTATCTACAGCAACAAAAACACCGTACTCAGGATTGTAGTTATAAACTGTTCCTGTTACAACATCATCAGGTTCATATGTTGAGGTACATTTTAAGAACTTATACGCCTTCATTGTTGCACATAATCTGTTACTTTTGTCCAAATATACTCCTACTAATACCTTGTCCCCTGACTTAATTGAAACTGTCTGCTCCTTGTATGGCAAAAATAAGTCTTTTTCTAAGCCCCAGTCAAGAAATGCACCATTCTTTGAAACTTCCTTAACTGTCAAAACTGCTGTTTCGTCTAATTCAACTAAAGGCTTGTTTACTGTTGCTATAAGTCTGTCCTGTGAATCTCTGTAAATAAATACCTTTACTTCATCACCAACATTTGCTCCTTCAGGAACCTGCTTCTTTGGAAGAAGCACCTGTTCTTCCTCTGTGCCAAGATATGCACCAAAATCTACCATTCTTACTATTTCTAATTTTTGTGTTCTTCCTAATTCCATTTTTTGTCTCTCCGTTCTATTTTTTATAGTTTACCTGATATTAGCACTTTTATAAAAAAGAGGTCAGACTTTAACGCCATAACCTCTTTTATCATTACATAAGCATTATTCTTGTAAGTGTCTCTCCACTTTGATTTTCGAAGCTAATACCTATTCCATTTTCTTCGCTATAAAGATATGGTGTAATAATTTCACCTTCCATAGCTTCTTTATTATACACAATATCTACCTCATGGCAAGGAAAATTTGTTGGTAAAAATTCTTCAGCCGCCCTTAAATAATTAGCATTGTTCATATGACCATTGCTATCTATGTAAGTTTTTAAAACCTTAAACGACTCTAATTTGGTTCTTTCACTACTAAACCTAATCTTTCTTGACGCCTTTATATTATCAAATATCGGTTCCGGTTTATAAACACTTGAATCCTCTTCAGTAATTCTTAAAGGTTTTCGTGTCTGAATATCAATAAGAACCCAGAGACTGTCTGCCTGAACAAGATAATCTCCATTTTCATCTTTTATGAAATACTGCCTTGAAGCAAACATGCTGCTAAACTTTGAAGGAGATGTGCCTATTGTTATTTTCTGTCCAAACATAATAGGTCTGTTAACTATAACTTTGTATGCAACAAGTACCCACGCCCTGGCCTCTCTTTTCATATAACTTACGCCATGACCAATATCTTCTGAATGAAAGGTGGAGCAATCCTGCAAAAGATTTAATATCTCATGCATTGGAACTTTTCCATTTCTGTCTGTTCTGCTGTAACTTACTGTTGTCTCATATGAAAACATTTATTGCCCCTCTTTCTTCTATTATTTACTTAGATGTTGTTGTTTCCGGTACAGTTGTTGTCTCAGGTGTCTTAGTTGTTGTCTCAGGTGCCTTAGTTGTTGTCTCAGGTGCCTTAGTTGTTGTTTCCGGTACCTTAGTTGTAGGCTGTGTTGTAACAGGCTTTGTTGTAGGCTGCTGTGCAACAGCTTCTACTACAACTTTAAGTGTTGCTGTTCTTGCAGTGTATGCCTGATTTGAGTACTGTGCCTTATATGTTAATGTATATGTTCCAGGTTTCTTTGTATCAACCTTTCCTGTAACTGTAACGCTGTTCTTAATATTTAAAGCATTACCCTTGTAATCCTTAACTGAAGCTACATAATTCAAAGGATTAAATGTGCTGTTCTGTTTAACCTTTACAGTTGTATTCTTCATTGTAAGACTTACCTTGTGGTCTTTTACAACGTATTTAATAGTCTTCTTTGCTGTCTTCTTATTTGTGCCCGTAACTTTATATGTAATGTAATATTTGCCCTTGTTTGCAAACTTAACCACACCATTCTTAATCTTAACTTTCTTCTTATTATACTTAACAGTAACTTTTATTTTCGAAGTAATATTCTTGCCTGCTGCTGTCTTTGCAGTAACATTAGACAAAACATTAACTGAACTGTTTAAAGCTACATCAGGATTCTTTACTGCACCTGAAATAATAGGTTTCTTTGTATCTACTACCTTAAATTTTAAAATCTTAGTCTTTGAATTTCCTAAGCTGTCTTTTACTTTAAACTTAATCTTATACTTTCCTAATTTAGATGTTTTAATCTTACCAACTGTAGTAATCTTTACATTTTTTTTTGTAAGAACGTTGCCTGCTCTGTCTTTTACTGTAATTAAGTCAGACAATTTAACTTTTGTTCCATACTCAATAGTCTTTACTTTTGCAGTAATTACAGGCTTATTGCTCCTGTATGGATTCTTAGGATCAGGATCAGTTGGGTCCCAATCTGTAAACTTACCGTTTGTAATAGGTGTAAATGAAGGTCTCTTAATAGGATCATCCTTCTTTGTTCCTCTAAAAATTATAACCTTTGTTCCTAATGCACAATGATCATAAATCCACTTAGAATCTTTACATAAAAGTCTTACACAACCGTGTGATGCCTTCTGTCCCATTACATTGTATGCCCTAACTGACATTGTTGATTTATCACCATTCTTGTAATACCAAACTGAATGGAATAAGATGCTGTCTGTAATTCTTGTACAATACTGTGCATAACAATTACCTATCATCTCATGCCATCTGTATTTAACAGGTGTATAAAATGTTCCTATAGGTGTTTCATTACTTGGTGAACAAATCATAGCCTTTATTGCTTTTCCGTTTTTATAAACTGTTGTACAGTTTGTTCCTAAGTTAACTTTAATAACGTAACCTTTGCTTTCTTTAGCTTCTGTCTTAACTGTTGCTGTGCCTGAAATACCAAACGCCATAACAACAATCATTAATACTGCTACTAATTTTGATGTGATTTTCTTCATATCATTACTCCTTTGCTTATTTTGAAGCCCTTTACGGCTTATTCCCTTTAACAGAATTCGCCCTTATTATACTATTTTATTTGGCAATATACAATCACAAACACCTATTTAGTTGTTTTTCATAAGTGGTTCATATATAATGTACTTAAACGTTTTTATTTCACAAAAATATCGTATTTACTTAAAATTTATATTTTATAATCTAAGAAAATGCACATAATATTATGGAGGCTTTTATGCTCAAAAACAAATTTAAACTTTTTATTTTTATGCTGGCAATTGGTTTCGTTCTCATAACATTGGACGTTAATGTTACAACTCCATTTAAATATCCGCATAAATATAACAATTCAGGTTCGGTAATCGGAGAATTTCAGTATTATAACATTGCATCTAACTATAATGCCTGGTGCGATTATAAAGTTATTAACACAAGTTCAGAAAAAGCTGATGAAAATTCACATTATAATGCAATAAATGATAATAGCTCAACCAATTCATCAACAAACACCGGTCAGAGCACGGCAAAAGTTATTGACCACGTTTATTTTGGAAATATTTCAGTAGATATTTTCAGTGATGCTTTAGGTTTTCTTCTTATATTTATTGCATGCTTAAACTTAGCTAAAGTTAATAACCGTTTCAAATACGGTTCAGTTACGACATTGTTCGCCTTAATTTTGCACATTGTTATTTTGGCACTTCCATTCTTCCTTAACGGAATAGTTCTATGCAATACAGCTCTCGTTTTGGGACTGGCTTATCTTGGAAGCAATATTATAACTACTTTTATGTTCAGTAGCGGACTTCTTAAGATGTGCACGGACATTTGCTGTAGAGATGAAAGAAAATGGTGCAAAATGATTTGGTTCGTTACTTTTGTTCTACAGATTTTAGTCACATTTGTTTTCTGGATAGGTTCAGATTTCAATATGCTCCTGGCTGTGGGCAGATTCTTTGAAGGCGTACTTGTATTTATGGTAATTGTTTTTTGGATTATCCTGAAACGTACATATTATTATTTAGAAAGGACATGGCTTAATTATGAAAAACAAAATTAATTTAGGAACAAAGTTTATTGCATTTCTTGCTCTTTTTATGTTTAGCATTTTGGCAATTAATGTTTCTGCCAAAGCAGGGCAAATGAAAATGCATGCCATTTATGTTGACAGGGGTGATGCCATTGTTATCGAAAGTAACGGACATTTTATGCTTGTGGATTCAGGTATTTCACAAACATCTGAAAAGGTACTTGCATATCTTAAATCTTTAAACATTCCGGATAAAAAAATTGACTACGTTATATCAACCCACCCTGACGGGGACCACGTTGGAGGTTTTCCTGCTGTTTTCAAGGAATATGAAATCGGTCAGGTAATTTACTCACCATGTACAAAACCAAGCAAAGACTATCTTAGTTTTATAAAAACCGTTAAGGAGAAAGATTGTCCTTTCAGGATTCCGGTGGAAGGTGAAAAATTCAAATTGGGAGATGCAACTGTGGAAGTGGTTTATGACGGTTCACAAGGTTCAACCTATAATGAAGCCAGCATTGTTATGCGTGTCACATGCGATAACAAGTCTATTCTCTTAACCGGCGACCTTCCATCTACCATGGAAAATGAACTTCTTAAACAAGGTTATAATTTTAAGGCTGATGTTCTTAAAATAGGTCATCACGGTGCTGCCGCTTCATCATGCGCCAACTTCCTTGACGCAGTTGCGCCACAATACGCAGTTGTTTCCTGCGGAACTCCTGATATATGCGAATTTCCTAAGGAATCAGTACTTCAAAGACTTGCAAGACGTTTTATCAAATTATATAGAACTGCAGATGCTAATGTAGTTATCAATTTTAACAACGGTGTAATTTCTACTTCCAATAAAGAAAACAATCCTTTTGTTTCAATAAAAAAAGGTACGATTACATTGAGTAATAACGTTTTCTACGCAACAGGTAAACAAATCAAACCTACTGTCAATTTGTACGTTGACGGTCAGTTAGTTCCTGCATATCATTACAAGATTACTTATTCATCTAACATTAACACAGGTGTTGCCAAGGTTAAACTTACTGCAACAGAAGTTAAATACGTTAGCGTATGTTCAACTACATTTTTGATTTTGCCTAAGAAAGAAACACTGAAAGGTTCCGTTTCTTCTTATAACAGTGCACATTTAAGTTGGAACAAGCAAGGTTCCGCAACAGGTTACACAATAATGTATTCCACTGACAAAACATTTAACACGGCATTTAAATATAAATACATTACAAAACCTGAAACTACAAATACTACTATCAAAAATCTTAAATATAACACAAAATACTATTTCAAAATCAGAGCATACAAAACAAATGTAGGCTACGGAAAATGGAGCAAAACAGTTAAAATAAAAACAAAAAAGAACCCTGCTCCTGCAACTGTAAAAATCAAGTCAGCAAAGAAATATTCAAAAACTTCTATTTATGTAAAATGGAAAGCTCAGACTGCCCGCGGAAAAAGTGGCTACTATGTCCAGTACTCCACTAACAAACTATTTAAGAAAAATACGAAAACACTAAAGATAAAAACAACTAGGCAAAATTCAGCTACAATTACAAAGTTGAAGAAAAAGAAAACATACTACATACGTGTTCGAGGATATAATAAGCATGGAAAAGGTAATTGGAGCAAGACAATTAAGGTGAAGCTGAAGTAAGAGATAAAAAAATACGTGTCATATAGCGTTTTAGCTATATGGCACGTATTTTAATTTCTAATCAGAATGGCAAAATTAATTCTGATATTCTCCTGAAATTATAGTTTCCCACCATTCTTTATTGTCAAGATACCACTTAATACCATACTTTCTGCAGGCATCCATAAGAACTGCAGTACCAAGAATATTAGTGTTAAGGAACACTTCCGGGTTCTCTATTGAACGGTCTACATGACTTTCTGCTGCAAAGTTAACAACCATGTCAGGATGTTCTTCCTCGAAAAGTCCGTAAATTGCATCTCTGTCGCAAATGTCGATTTTGCAAAAACGGAAATTCGGGTTATCCATAACAGGTTCAAGAGTAGATAAGTTACCTGCATAAGTAAGCTTGTCAACGCAAATAATTCTATAATCAGGATATGTATTTAACATATGAAATACAAAGTTACTTCCGATAAATCCGGCTCCACCGGTAACGATAATGTTCATTATTATTTGCTCCTAAACTAATTTTTTCTGATTCATTGCAAAAAACATCAATCCCATATTCTTTTAAATGCTTCTTCAATCAACCTTGTTTTTCTTTGTACTCCTCAAACGCTTTTTCTAATTTTCGATAATCACAATGATACTTTAAAACTTTATTTTTTGTGATCTGTTTATCATATATCTTTGTAGCCTTTTTCTCTATTTCTTCTACTTTTTCTGTCAAAAAATTATATTCCTTAATCATCAAAAATGCCCTCTGCATCTCACTTCTCGGCATATCACTACTTACGTTAATTTCTACTTTCTTATATACACTTTCATCCACAGGAAACATCTTACGTAAATCTAAAACAGCTAAAATTCTTTGTCTGTAATCACTTTGCTTATTTTTATCTATTTTACTCAAAATATTCTGATTTTTAATTTCTACAATGACATCATCAGGTTTCACTTGATCTTTTGTAATGTCAATTACCTCATAAATCCTATACCAACTTGCAGTAACATCTGCCCACTCCTTATGTTTATCCTTCCCTGAAGTTAACGGAATCACAAATTCTTTCCCCTCATTATTCAACAATATTCCTAAATGTGGTTTTAATTTGTAATTGGGTTCATTCTTATCAAAGAAAATTTCAGGCTCTATCCCATGTAAATATTCTAAATAATTAATGTCTATATATACAAATTGTACTTTCTCAAACTTCATGCGTATCTGCCCATCTTTCTTATTTTCATCGGAATACATAAAACTATTAATGGTTAAAAAAAAGGAAGCTTATGCTTCCCTTTATCGTTCCACACTTCAACGCCTTTGGCAGTGGCACGCCAACCTATATCGTTCTGCACTTCAACGTCTTTGGTAGCAGCACACCAACCTATATCGTCCCACACTTCAACGCCTTCGGTAGTGGTACACCAAAATCCAATCATCATCACCCTTAATACAACTATCGTACTAAAAATAACAATCTCTTGTATAATTATAATATGACAGATTTTTAAGAAAATCAATATTTTTCTAAATAATTATCATATCATTTATTAATAACCACTTTTTTAAATTTTATGTACACCCTATAATTTCAATCAATCTTAAATACTATCTATGCACTACACTCTACCATTTTACTATTAGCCCGTCATTATGTCAATGTGATTTTGTCATTATTTTTGTTATTCATTATTTATTTTACTTATCCCTCCCATCCCGTTCGACTTCTTTTCCTAAATTATACCACTCACTCTTGTCGAACACAAGTTCTTTTTTAGTCAAAAAAAGAGAAACCTTTCTCCTCTAAGGTTTCTCCAAAAATACAAAATAACCGGTTTAATTGTGGTGCTTGCCACCAATCATAGACCTCTCACCCACTCGGCTTCATTCCCCTTTGTGCCTAACCCTATATATCACATAGTACACCGCGCCGCCAACGGTTCCGCCCAGCGTGTTGTACACCAAATCCGATATTTGGAACGTACCAAGGTGGAACAATAACTGTGAAAATTCGATTCCAAAAGAAAAAATTCCAACTACAACGGTGGACTTCCATAGAATCTTTCCAAGCCTTACATCGCTTCCAAGAATCTCGTCCTTAAACGCCCAAAGCAAAAGCACTGCAAATGGTATAAAAAGCATGCAATTCTCAATAGGTTCCGTAGACAAAGTACCATCCGCATAGTGAAGTCCCCAGTTTCCCATAACATCGCTTAAAGGATCTGACCAAATATCTCTATCCAAGATTGTTCTAAAAAGAATCATAGTAGAATAAAACACCAAAAGGAAAGCCCTTCTAAATGTAGAGCTTTCCTTAAAATTTCTAAACCATGTTCCAAAAATATTTTTAATCAGGCTTCCCTTCTTCCAGCCGTGTTCCTTTGCATAAAGAAAAACAAACATAGAAACAAAAGCCATTAGCACTGCTGCGCCAAAAGGTTGATAAAGTGCATTAAGCACCTCTTTTATAATGTTAGTAATAATATCATTTGCTTTATCCATAATTTATATTTGTAATTATATATTCCTTCCGATATTCTCCCTTCTATTATCCACAATTTTTCAGTAAAATTCCACCCCTTTTTCATCCGATGTCTATTTTTACCTTTTTTTAATATTCTCCCCCATTTATATTTTTCATCTTTTCATCTATAATAGAAAGAGATTCTTAACGAAAAAACGTATCTGCAAGGAGCAATATATGGATAAATCTAATTTATATACCTCAGGGCAGTTTGCCAAGATGGCACACGTCACTGTAAGGACAATACGATATTATGACAAACAGAACATTTTAAAACCTACATATATAACTGATTATGGCACAAGGTACTATTCGCAACAGGATTTGGTCCGACTTCAGCAAATTCTTCTCTTAAAATACCTTGGCTTTTCTCTTGATGATATTAAGGAACTTACCATTGATGACAATAATTCAAGTATGCTCTTAAACTCCTTAAACATGCAGCTTAAACTTGTTGAAGATAGAATAGAGCAAATGCAGATGGTTGAAAAAGCTATAAAGGACACCACTAAGGCTCTTACTGAAAATCAAAACATAGATTGGAGCCAAATGCTTGACCTTATTCATCTTACTAATGACGAAACATCAATAAAAGCACAGTACAAAAACGCCACAAATATTTCTGCACGAATAAGTTTACACAACCTATACTCTCACAACAAACAACCTTGGTTTAACTGGCTATACGAGAACTACAATATAAAGTCAGGAATGAAAATACTGGAGATTGGTTGCGGCAGCGGTGCATTGTGGACGCAAAACATTAAACAGATTCCTGCTGACGTAGAAATATGTTTATCTGATATTTCACAGGGAATGTTAAGAGATGTAAGAAGAGAGATTGGAACGGAGGATTCCCGATTCTCATTTGAAAACTTTGACTGCTCACAGATTCCATTTGGCGATAATGAATTTGACCTTATAATTGCGAACCACGTTTTATTCTACTGTGACGATTTAGATAAAGTACTTTCTGAAATCTATAGAGTTCTAAAACCTGATGGTCAATTTATTTGCAGTACATACGGAAGTAAGCATATGTATGAGATAGACAAATTAGTTAAATCTTTTGATTCAAAAATAACTCTGTCTAACAATAAATTGTACGAAAAATTTGGTTTGAATAACGGTGAACATCTTCTAAGAAAGTATTTTGAAAGCATTTCCCTAAAAATGTATGATGATTACTTGGACGTAACTGAATCAGAGCCACTTATAGAATACATTCTCTCCTGCCACGGAAACCAAAACGAATATATTCTTAGTAAGTATCAGGAATTTAAATCATACGTAGAAAAGAAAATCCCTCTTCACATTACTAAAGAAGCCGGAATATTCGTATGTAATAAATAAAAATCTTCATAAAGCTTTGAAATAAATCCCAAAAAATATTTATTTCAAAGTTTTTTTAAAAAGCGCTTGAAGGTTACGTAACGTTATCTTTTATTATGATATTAACGATAATTAACGGACATAACTTAAGAAAAGTAAAAGGAGATTTTTAGTATGAAAGGTATTATTTTAGCAGGTGGTTCAGGCACTCGTCTTTACCCTCTCACAATGGTAACTTCTAAGCAGTTACTTCCTATTTATGATAAACCTATGATTTACTATCCAATGTCTGTTTTAATGAATGCAGGCATTCGCGATATTTTAATCATATCAACACCACAGGACACTCCACGTTTTCAGGAACTTTTGGGCGATGGTCACCAGTTCGGTGTAAATCTCTCTTACAAGGTTCAGCCAAGCCCTGACGGACTTGCTCAGGCATTTATTATTGGCGAAGAATATATTGGTGACGATTGCGTTGCCATGGTTTTAGGCGATAATATTTTCGCAGGTCACAGTCTTAAGAAACGTCTTAAAGCTGCCGTAGAAAACGCAGAAAACGGAAAGGGTGCGACAGTATTCGGATACTACGTTGATGATCCTGAAAGATTCGGTATTGTAGAATTCGATAAAGACGGTAAGGCTATTTCTATTGAAGAAAAACCTGAAAAGCCAAAGAGCAACTACTGTGTTACAGGTCTTTACTTCTACGACAACAAAGTTGTTGAATATGCTAAGAACCTTAAACCTAGTGCAAGAGGCGAATTAGAAATTACTGACTTAAATAGAATTTATCTTGAAAACAACAACTTAAATGTTGAACTTCTAGGACAGGGCTTTACATGGCTTGATACAGGAACACACGAAAGTCTTGTTGAGGCAACTAATTTCGTTAAAACTGTTGAAACACATCAGCACAGAAAGATTGCCTGCCTTGAAGAAATCGCTTACCTTAACGGATGGATTTCAAAAGAAGACGTTCTTAAAGTATATGAAGTATTAAAGAAAAATCAGTACGGTCAGTACTTAAAAGATGTACTTGACGAAAAATTCTTAGACGTACTTCACTAAAACATTTATATAAAATTTAAAGGAGATTATTTATGAACATTATAGTAACCGGTGGAGCTGGATTTATTGGAAGTAACTTTGTATTTCATATGTTAAATACATATCCTGATTATAGAATTATTTGCGTTGACAAGCTTACTTATGCAGGTAACTTATCTACTCTTGAACCTGTTATGGATAACCCGAATTTCCGTTTTTGCAAAATCGACATTTGCGACAGAGATGCAATTTACAAACTTTTCGAGGAAGAACATCCTGACATGGTTGTTAACTTTGCTGCAGAAAGCCATGTTGACCGTTCAATCGAAAACCCTGAAGTATTCTTAAACACAAATATTTTAGGAACTGCAGTTCTTATGGATGCTTGTAGAAAATACGGAATTAAGCGTTATCATCAGGTATCTACTGATGAAGTTTACGGTGACCTTCCTCTTGACAGACCTGACTTGTTCTTTACAGAGGAAACACCAATTCACACAAGCAGTCCTTACAGTTCATCAAAGGCTGGAGCTGACCTTTTGGTTCTTGCATATCACAGAACTTACGGACTTCCTGTTACAATCAGTAGATGTTCTAATAACTATGGACCATATCACTTCCCAGAGAAGTTGATTCCCCTTATGATTGCCAATGCATTAAATGACAAGCCACTTCCAGTATATGGCAAGGGCGAAAACGTTCGTGACTGGTTATACGTTGAAGACCATTGTCGTGCAATTGACTTGATTATTCACACGGGAAGAGTTGGCGAAGTTTACAATGTTGGCGGACACAACGAAATGAAGAACATCGACATTGTTAAGATTATCTGTAAAGAATTAGGCAAACCTGAAAGCCTTATTACATACGTTGCTGACAGAAAGGGACACGATATGCGTTACGCTATCGACCCAACAAAGATTCACAACGAACTTGGATGGTTACCTGAAACAAAATTTGCTGATGGTATCAAGAAGACAATTCAGTGGTATCTTGACAACAAAGAATGGTGGGAGACTATCATTTCCGGAGAATATCAGAATTATTATGAAAAAATGTATGGCAATAGATAATATGTCTACATAAATGAAAATCCTGTTTTCTTCCCTAGAAACAGGATTTTTCGTAATAAAAGAAAACACAAAAAGGAGTTATTATGAAAGTTCTCGTAACAGGAGTAAAAGGACAATTAGGATATGACGTTGTAAACGAATTAGAAAAGCAAAATATAGAAGCTGTTGGCGTTGATATTGAAGAAATGGATATTACAGACAGTGCTTCTGTAAACAAAGTTATTAAAGAAGTTAATCCTGATGCAGTAATTCACTGCGCTGCATGGACAGCCGTTGATGCTGCTGAAGATGAAGACAAGAAAGAAAAAGTAAAACTTGTAAATGTTGATGGTACACAGAACATTGCCAATGTTTGTAAGGAACTCGACATCAAAATGATGTACATTTCAACAGACTATGTATTTAACGGAGAAGGTACAGAACCTTGGCAACCTGATTGCAAAGATTATGCACCTCAGAATGTATACGGTCAGACAAAACTTAATGGAGAATTAGCTGTCGCAAATACATTAGACAAATATTTTATCGTAAGAATTGCATGGGTATTTGGTAAAAACGGAAATAACTTTATCAAGACAATGCTTAAAGTTGGCAAGAATCATGACCAGTTAAAGGTTGTTTCAGACCAGATAGGAACTCCAACTTACACGTTTGACCTTGCTAAATTATTAGTATCTATGATTGTTACTGACAAATATGGATACTATCATGCAACAAACGAAGGTGGCTACATTAGCTGGTGGGATTTCACAAAAGAAATCTTCAAACAGGCTACGGAAATGGGTTATGACAGATACAGTGAAAAAAACATTACTGTTACACCTGTCTCAACTGCTGAATACGGCGTTTCAAAAGCAAAACGTCCATTTAACAGCCGTCTCGATAAGAGCAAATTAGTTGAAAATGGATTCACTCCACTTCCAACATGGCAGGATGCTGTTAGCAGATATTTAAAAGAAATTGATATTGATAATTTATAAAAATATTATATTAAGGAGTAATTAAAATGGGACAGATTAAAGTTGAAAAAAATGCCGGTGGAATTGAAGGATTATGTGTCATTGAACCAACAGTTCACGGTGATGCAAGAGGATACTTCATGGAAACATACAATCAGAAAGATATGCACGAAGCGGGACTTGATATGGTATTCGTACAGGATAACCAGTCAAGCTCAACTAAAGGCGTTCTTCGTGGACTTCACTTCCAGAAAGAATTTCCACAGGGCAAATTAGTTAGAGTTGTAAAGGGCAGCGTATTTGATGTAGCTGTTGACTTAAGAAGCGATTCAGAAACATACGGTAAATGGTTTGGTGTTGAACTTACTGAGGAAAACAAGAAACAGTTCTATATTCCGGAAGGATTTGCACATGGCTTCTTAGTACTTTCAGACCTTGCTGAATTCTGCTACAAATGTACAGACTTCTATCATCCTGGTGATGAAGGCGGACTTGCCTGGAACGATCCTGAAATTGGAATTGAATGGCCACAGTTAGTTGGTGAATACAAAGGAACTGCCAATGGCTATGGATATAGCTTAGAAGATGGTACGAAGCTTAACCTTAGCGACAAAGATCAGTTATGGGTAGGTTTGAAAGATACATTTAAATTCTAATTAGATAAAACACTAATAAAATAGAGTTATTTTTATAAACTTTTATGATTAGATTATATGGCTGGCATAAATGCCAGCCATATTTGTCTTGTAATTATTTTTTTATTGCATTTGAATTATTCCCATATTTTTTAAATGAATTTTTAGGCAATTCATTCCAAAACTTTGTTACATCAAATTCACAATTTTGAAGTCTTTTGGCAAGATTCGTGCAACTAATCAAATCTTTCTTATATTCTTTTTGACTGTCGCTTTTTGTAATTTGTGCAGCATTTCTCACATTGCATGCTCTAACAAGCTCATCTTCCAAATTGTTGACCTGTGGTATACAGATAACATCCTTAATTGCACTTTGCTTTTTTAAAAACTTAATATTATACTCTAATATGTCTATATTTGTTTCGACATCAGTATCATAAACCATAACAATAATAGTTCCTTTTTTTAAAGGTCTAATTCGTGCAACCGAAAATCTATTTTGTATTACATTAAATTTTTCAACCTTCCCACTTGCAATACATCCTATTTCCTGTTTTAATGTATTGACTATTTTTTTCTCATCTTCACCCTCTACGTAATATTGATATATTCCATTTTTTCTCATTTGCACCCTCCCAACTACAAATCAACAATTTCATATATCCTATTTAATTCCGGCGCAGTACAAAATAAATCATTTTCAACTGCATTTTTTAATGAATCTGTATTTCTTTTTAAATACTGCGAAGCCGTTATACAATTGATTGTTGTTTCATCATCTGACACATTTCTTCTTAAAAATGAATATGAATGCTTTGGCAACTGCATGTCTAAGATATCCGAATTGTGAGTTGTAAAAAACAACTGTTTTCTTCCCTTAAGCTTGTCTATTATAACAGATAAACACGCCTTCTCAATATCACTATTAACATATGAAAAAAGTTCATCACAATAATATAAATCATGCATATTACATATGAGTGATGTTATTATGTATGATATTTCAAGTCCGGCTTTTGTCCCACTAGACATAACACTACTATTTTCAATTTTTCCATCTTTAATTATTACAGAACAGTTATCCCAAATAATTGCATATGTATTCTCAACTTGATTTAACTTTACAACTTTTTTTACTGATGGATCTAAGGTTTTTAATATTTGTTCCAAAATGATTATATATTTATTATTTTCTTCAATCATTTTGTACTTGCTTTCCTCTGCTACATCAATAGGATAAGAAAAGCTCCAACCTTTTGTGTTAATCTTATCATATGTTGTATAACTGCAATCTTTATCATCTAATTTTTTTGCACATATCTCATAATTATCTTTAATTAAAATAGGAGTATAATATATTTTAATGTCCACCTCGTCTTCTGTATAATTTTCTTTCTCTTTTGGTAATACATTCATATCAAATCGATAAAGAAAATTAGTATCTGTAACAAAATCAATTATTATTTTTGCTTTTTTAGTCACATCAGAAATTCTATCTGTAAATATTTTAAATCCACCGTCATTTAAGTAATTGGTAAACAGCATAAGCAGTCTTCCTAATGATGTTTTTCCAGTGGCATTTCCTCCCATAATAATATTTACTTTCTTATACCTAAAATTGGGTCTTTCCTCTAAAAATTCTTTTTCAATTGTTGAATCCACTATTTTCTTCGGATAAGACATATTCATATGAAAATTTTTAAAAGCATAAAAATTGTCAACTTTAACATCCATTATAATCATATTTCGTCCACCTCTGTATATTTGTTCGCATTTGCCGAAATAATAGTTTTTCATTAATTATACCTCATTTTATTTTATTTTCAAGTATGTTCCATTGTATACTTTACACACCATTAAATAAATACTAATTAGATATAACTTTTATTTTTTTTATTTTAATTTTCCAAAAGAATCGAATTATGTTGAATCCATCAAGTAATATACATACTTTCACATAATACAAAATACTATACTAATGCGTAGCAGTAGTCTTCAAAGTCTCGACAATTATTCTATGAAGAACAAGAGTTAGACTGATAATGAAAACATTGTAGTTTTGTTAACTCAAAACTCCTTATAACCATATTTATTTTGTTTTTTTGTTATATTTTTATTATTACAAATTATGTACGTACTTACTACTCCTTCATATTTCATATACAACTTTTTTCTTTAATCATACAAATATTTGGATAACCTATAGCCATCGCATAAACTCCATAAAACACAAGCATAATAGCACTATTTTCTTTATATAATTTCCCAATACAAAAGAGCAATATTACAACAAAAAATACTATTATTATCACTACTAGTTTATTCTCCCTATGTTTTCTGTACCATTTTCGATCAATTTGTGAATAAATTTTTTGCATAAATAGCCAACTCAACAGTATAATCTTTACTAAAAATTCCATTAAATTAATCCTTTCGTTAATTGTTGCTATCAAAAATATTATTCCATCTTAATCTTGTCTATTATCTATAAATAGTAATATTATAAAACCATAACCCTATGTTTCGTCACATTGAACATAATCTTTCTAAAGACGGTTGTAATCGTTCTTACTTTATTGAACCACTATATGGCAGTTGGTTTTCTTATCGCCAACTGTAACTACTATATTTGTTTCTCCGCTATGTACTGCATACAATGTAGCACTTCCATTAGCATCATATCTGATTTGTACAATATTATCATCTTCACTCTTCCATATAATATTATAATAAGTCAACGCATTTATCGGATATATTGTAGCATAAATTTCCTGATATTCATTTACAAGCATATGCATTTCCGGAATATTGAGAGATATATTTTCGATCGCAGGTAACGCCACTTTTTTCTCTTGTGTTGGTGTCACCTTTATCTTGCATGAAAATTTTTTCCCGTGACATACAGCATATATTTTTGTAGTTCCAATTTCTTTTGCTTTGATTTTTCCTTTTGATACCTTAACAATATCACTGTCATTAGAATACCATTTTATATGATGCTTACATCCTTTTAATTGTAATGTTTCTGTTTGTCCAACTTCAATATTTATATTACTTTTGCTAATCTTTGGTGCCTCTACAATTACTGAACATTTTTTAGTTTTTTCTCCTATAACTGCTGTAATTATAGCTTTTCCTGCTTTCTTTCCCTTTACGATTCCATTTTTAGAAACCGTTGCTACTGATTTCTTGCTTGTTTTCCATCGTATTGATTGTGTAGCGTATTTAATTTTTAATTTTTTTGTTTTGCCTTTTAATAAAGTTAATGATGTCTCACTTATTTCTATTGGTTTAACCACTTTAGGCTTTGTTGTTACTCTGTGTGTGGTATTACTTACTGAATATGAGCTCCTTGGTGTACCATTTGGAAAACATTTACTACATGCCGTCAATCCCATGTCTCTTGCTTCCGATAAACTTGATGGAAAATATGTACCATTTCCACACTTGTGCGTATGATACTTTTCACCTGTTTTTGTTATATATACTGTCATATCGGCTTTGACAACTGTTGTAGTATTGCAAAGTCCACCACCACTAATTGCTATAACCAAAATCATTAGCCACATTAAAACCTTTGCTTTGATGCCTCTTCCTATTCTCTCCATCATGTTTCCCTCCTTCTTTGAGTTATTTATCAAACTATACGTTTATTATATCATCTTTGTCATTAAACTACAAAATTTAGATTTGACATACAAAAAATACATTAACTTATTACGGATGAGATGAAGTCATGTCCACTAAGATGTTTTCCAAAAGATTTGAACTAACTAAAATGCTGAAAATCAGCTGGCTAAAAATAAAGTTTTTTGCTTGCCTTCTACACCAACTACTTATCAAATTTTTATACAAATATAAAAGGGATCATTTTTAAATGATGCCTTTTTTTACGCATAAATCTTTCTAAACCAATTCAATTTACTCAAAATATTCTTCACATATTATTTTTTGTTTTAGGAAATCAATTCTAATAATTTTTCAATCTAATTCAAGTATTTCAACCTTAATCCATCAGCCCTTTTTCCTTTAATTAAATCCTATTTATTTCAAATTAATAAAAATCTCATATTTGTTTTAAGAAAAGCGGACGAGTTCACCATAATTCGTTCGCTTTTCTTAAAAGCGTTCTTTTCAACACGCAAACAGAGAATAAATAAGTGAGCAACAAATTACGAGGAGGTATAAATATGAATAATTTTACAAAAAACAAACCAATTAGTTCGATATCAGAAAGAATTAAAAGAACACCAAAGGATAATCCCCAAAGAGGCTATTGGACAAATGAAAGAGGTCTTTCCACCTTCATTCCTATACCAACACAAACAGAAATTATAGCATTATTAAATCACTTCAATCTAGAAGGTATTAAATACAATGACGGTATGCCTGATTTTGGTCCATGTAGTATCGCTACTGTACAACTAGAACGTATGTCAATAATTCGATACATAAATTTTTCTAAATGCGATAAGCTATGTGCAGATTACTTTAACTCAATTAACTATTTAAATTGTTCTTTATGGACAAGAGTCTCTATAAAACAATATAGAAAATCTCATTCGTTAAGCTGGCACGAAAGAAATGATAGAATAACCTGCGATTTAATTCCTACTAAAATCAATTCATTCTTTTTACATCTAGGTGGTATAGCTGAATGTAAGCGTGCAAAAAATCATACATAAGTATTTTATATTAAAATATATTAAATAAACCCGATTGGTATCTCTTCCACTAAGGAACCAAACACCAATCGGGCAATATAATAGGAACACCTAACTATTCATTCCTATGTCTAATCTTATAAATTATGTAATACGCAAATCCACCAATAGTTCCACCTAAAGTATTGTAAACCAAATCCGATATCTGGAAAGTTCCAAGGTGAAACAGCAGCTGTGAAAACTCAATGGCAAATGAAAAAATGCCAACCGTCTTAGTTGCCACCCACAGGCACTTTTTTAATCCCGGCTTATCACCAAGAAGCTCTTTTCTAAATGCCCATAAAAGTAGCACCGCAAATGGAACAAATAGCATGAGATTTCCAATTGCCTCTGTAGTCAAATTACCATCCGCATCATACAAACCCCATCCGCCCATAACATCGCTTAATGGATTTGCCCAAATATCTCTATACAAAACTGTTCTTGATAAAATCATCACTGAATAAAAAATAAGCAAAAATACTCTTCTAAATTCACTACTTTTTTTAAAATAAGAAAACCAGGTTGAACAAATATTTTTTATCAAATTTTTCTTTTTCCAATTGTGTTCTTTTGCATATATAAATACAAACATTGCAACAAATGCAAGAAGTATTGCTGCTCCAAACGGTTGATAAAGGGCAGTGAGTACGTCTTTTATAATATTTGTTATAATCTCCTTTAACTTATCCATAATTTATATTTATAATTATACATTTCCTTCCAATATTTTTTCTTTATTTTTCTGTAAAATTTCACCCCTTTTCATTACTTTCTTATTTTTAACTTTTAAATCCTATTAATTAAAATATACAAAGTAATAAATAAAAATTGGTGCAATAAGTCCTTAAATAATGTACTCGATGGGAATTTATGAGACACACTTTACTATAACATATATATAATCTAGATAAAATTATTTATGAATATAATTGCAACTAAACGGATTTAATTTATTGTAATTAACTTCGTATTTCATCTATCGAATACATAAAAATTATTTATATGAACAAACTTACTTATATAGGTAACTTATCCACTTATGAACCTCTTATTAATGACCCTAGCCTTCATTTTTTCAAAATTGGCGTTTGCAATAGAAATGCATTTTTAAGACTTTTTATCGAAAATATACTGACTTATTTTTGACAATAAGTATAATTTACAAATAGTACCAATTAATATTCTAATTTCTTCCTACACATTTAATCTTATACACATATTTTAAGATTTTAACTTCTCGCTCCCCAAAATTCTAGTCTTTATTTTTCCAAATAATACTGACAAAAATAATGATGTTAATCCACAAATTATAAAATTAACAAATACCATTATAAACGGATTAGCATCTGTATAATAAGCATACATAAAATAAACTAATGGCGAATGTAACAAATATATCCCCATACTTTTTTCACTAATCACTTTTATCAACATACCTGTTTTTTTGTTCGATATAATATTATACAATTCCAATATAACAATCGATACTACTATTTTTTCTATGATCTGTAAAAAATAATTATGCGCACTTTCTACTAAAACAATAAGCAGAATAACTCCAATAAAAAATGTTAGTATGTTTCTTCTAAGCATCCAAGATTCAAACTTAGTTTTTACTTTGTACTTGTTAAATTCATACCCCATAAAAAACCAATACATACTTTGAGCTACATTACTTATAAAAAGGTATGCTGAAAATTTAGCTGCAAATACCATTATAAAAAAACTAAATAATATAATTAGACAATCTTTTCTTTTACAATTAATATTTAATCCCACAAATGCTAAAACAAAAATAATAAACAACGTTGGTAAAAACCATAAATGCCCACTATCTTTTCCCAATAATACATATAATATAATTCTATAATTAGGAATATTTTCCCACGGTGTATAATTGCACAATTTTCTTATTGGTATCATCCAAAACAATGCGACAATTACAAATGGAATGAGCAAATGTTTTGCTTTATTTAATATGCCATTAATTGTTGCTTTTTTATTGTCGAAGCCATGCCTCTTCACTGACTCCCAAAAACAAAATCCTGATATAAACAAAAACAATGGCATTTGAAAGGTATTTATAAAATGTTTAATCCACATTAAACTCATTACTTTATTTTGAGTTGCATACACTCCCCATTGTTCATCATATAAAATAATACTGTGTCCAAATACTACAACAAGAATCGCAAAACAACGCATTCGTACTATTTTATAATCTACTTTCATTTTTACCAATCTCTCCTCGTTAATTTTATTATGTCTTTCAGATTATTTCATTTAACACTAAAACTTTTAATAATCCTTTTTATTTTCTTCCAAATATTTTGGCATTTACCTTACCACACATTATTCTCATTTCATTTTTAAACAAAAGAATAATTATCAACATAAATACAATTTCATACCAACAAAAGATTCTTTCTTTATTTACTGTTAAAAGTAATAATGTTTGAACGATTAAAATAAAATATGCAATCATATCTCTTCTCAAATTTACTCGCAAACTTATTGATTTTCTAATTTGAAAATATCTAATATACCACATCATAAAATATGCTATGGCTGTCGATATTGCTGCTCCAATAGGTCCAATAAAACATACCAAAACTACATTTAAAACTGTGTTTACAATCGCTGTTATTACTGATGATTTTGCAAATAGTTTTGATTGTTTCAATGCTGATAATATTCCTCCTAAAAAGCCTGCCATTCCCGAAAAAATTGTACTAATCATTAAAAAAGGCGCGTATTCCCATGCTTTATAGAAATCTTTCGCAAACAAAATCTTTGCAATAGGTTTGTCTAAAAAAATCAAACCACTACATGCTAGAATTAACAAAAAATTATACACATTATATATATTTATAAAGAAACCTTCTTTATCTTCTGAATCAAATTCTTTTGTTGCTGACAATGTCCATGCCTGACTGAATATTCCTTGAAGTATTGACATAATCGAAGGAATTTTATAACTAACAGAATAAATTCCTGTAACAGATAAGTTACACATCCAAGTCACAATATAACGATCTGATGCGTTATTAATCCACCACGAAATCGCATTAGCAACCATAGGACTACTATATTCCGTCATTTCTTTTTTTAAGCTTACATTTTTAATCTTTAATTTCGTATATTTGTAGGCTCTAGTTTTTAATAATAAATAACTACATTGTGCTGTATATCCTAGAATAGAGGCATAAAAATACCCATGTAATCCAATCTTAAAAACTAACAAAAATACAATATTACATGATATCATAACAACAGATGATATCACTCCTGAGACTGAAAGTTCTGCTATGTAACCAGCTCCCCTTGCAAAATATAGAATTACTCCTGAAAAAGCTGATAACACGTATAGTAGCATAAATTCTAGTGAAAATTGCTGTAATACCACAGAGAAGTTTAAAACTTGATTTATTATTAAACCGCAAAAAACTATTAAACAACTATACATTGAAAATAAACATCCTATAGAAAATATTTCGCCATGTTTGGCATCCTTATCCATAGAAAAACGAAGTACAGCTTCCTGAATATCAATTGTTAGTAATGGTACTAACAGACTTACTGTTGTATTAAATAAATCATATGTTCCATATTCTCCAGTTGTCAAAACGCTCGTATATAATGGTACTAAAAAGAAACTCAGCAATTTTGTTGCAAAATTACTTAATGTAAGTAGTCCAACATTCTTTATTAAATTTTTATATCCACTCATATATTCTCCACATTCACGGTCTATTAATTAAATTATAAAAGAATCCTTATTATCTAGCTAATTGCATTTTTAAAACTATTATGCCATTTTTCTATCTCTTTTTTATTAAGATTTATATGCGTTTCCCATTCACCATTAATCATTTTTTCCAATTTTTCATTAATTCCATCATCGCATATAACTGGCAAACCTGTATTATTAGATATTTCAATTGCTCTATTATCAACAGCTATAATAATTGTTCTTTTACCATTTTGCATAGCATGTATTCCACCATGAAGCCTTGTTCCTACATAATCCAAATTTTTATTCTTATTTATAAAGCTTGTATATGCACTTAAACTCCTTTCGAGTATCTCAACATTATGACACTCATTAATCGACTCTAAATATTCTAAATCTATATCTCCTTGAGGCCAAAAATATAACTTTCTATAGTTTTTTCTTAATATTTGTATCATATCTTTATCTTTTTTATATTTTTTTGATACACCTGTTACCGTAAATATTACCGCATCTGATTTTTTTGTAGGTATCTTTTTACATATCTCGTCTAAGCCTAACATGGTAAGGCAATTTGTATTTACTACATTAGTAATTCCAATTGATTTCAGCATAGTTAATGTCTGTTCATCTCGAACAGAGTGTATAATTTTTTTTGTCAAAATATTTCTATATACATATCTAGAATATATTGAAGGTTTCTTATACCCCCACCATCCTACACCTACTAAAACAACATTTCTTAATTTTATTAATCTATTATCAAATTTCCAACCAGAGTATAGTTCCATTTGTGGAGACAGAATATTTGTGCCTACAATTATAGCATACTTCGATTTTAGCAAACGTTCTATATCTTCATCACTAAGTTTATTATGTGTCGCAATATTATATAATTTATCTGTTTCCACAACGTCGGATATCGCTTTACTGTAATAATACAATATTATTTCATCCCCTAAGTTATCTGAACCTATCGCTGTATTCAATATTATTATTTCGTCATTACTCGTTTCTTTTGTTTTAATATTATAATTTTTTAATCTAACATCAATATTCTGATTAATGCGAATAAAAATATTTCTAACTTTTGTTAAAAAAGACATTTATCTTCTCCTTAAATATTCATTATTTATTTCTTCATAAATTTTATGTAATATATCAAACACTTTTTGAGGTTCGTGTCTTTTTCTTGCAATCTCTTTCTCATTTATTGATATTTCATTAAGAAAATCTCTATCATTACACAAATCCATTATTTTAAATGCTAACATATGTGGTTCATTATATGGATATAATATCCCTGTTTTACCATCATCAACCAAACTTGAAATTCCACCTACATTTGCCGCAACAACTGGACATCCAATAACCTGAGCTTCACATAGCGAATTTGGAGAATTATCTATTATTGCCGGATGAATATACATCGTTGACATTGATAATTCTTTAGCAACATTTTCTGCATCAATTAATCCCAGCAAATTAATATTATAATCTTGATGCTTTATTCCCGTTTTTTTCTCTGCCATTTCAAAGGCCTTTGGATTTCCAGCAACATTCCATTCATAGTTAAAATCAAACTGTTCTTTCAATATGCGTGCTGTTCTCAAAATTATTTCATTACCTTTTAAAACTCCAGCTTGAGTTATAGTCACTAATCGATTACTTTTTTGTCCATCCAAGTTCCACATTATATTTGAATTGTATATTTCTGGTCGTAAAGCTTCTGGACAATAATAATAATTTGAACTTGAGCTGTAATATTTTACTATTAATTCATCCCACTTTGTTCTTCCCATAAAATAATGATTGCATTTCATTAGCTTTCGTTCTTTTGCCAAATTATTTTCATTTTTCTTTTTATTTGTCAGCCTTGTGAACATAGCTTTAGGATTAAAATTATTACACTTCATAAATTCCAAATCGTCAAATACCATATCACTAGACTCATTATATATATTAGCAAATCCTTGCATATGAATTACAACAGGTATATCAACATACTCGGCAATCAACCCATATAGCCATTCTGAACCAAAACATTGTATTATGTCTGGCTTAAAATCCTCAATTATTTTTATCATTTGTGGTCTTATTTTATTCCACTTATAATCAAACTGTTTTTTTTCTTTAAGTCTATCTGAAATAGAATTAAACTCTTTAATTATGTAGTAAGTATTTTTACCTTTTTTCACTTTAAATCTATCATCTTTATATTCAAATGCTATTGCTAATTCAATATCTTCACTATATTTTTCAACAATACGTTCTAGTGATGCAATCCACCCACCATATTTTTTTTCATCAAACATTGATGGTGTTACCGAAAACCATAATACTTTCACTAGCTTTAACCTCCTATACACACTTTATTTTTCTCTATATAAATTCCCATAATATGTTCTCCTGCCTAATTTTTCATATTCAAAGTAATTTTTATAATTCACATTAAAAACATATGTATTTTTTTTCACTTTCTGCCACACTTTATTGTCAAAAATATCATTTCCGTTTTCGTTTATAAAATTATATTCTTCATTATTTTTTCGCACATCATCTATTTCTTTTTTTATTAAAGATATATTTTCATATCCAATTCCAATTAATACATCTATAAAAAAATAACTTGGTACAAACGAATAATCTTCAAAATAATTATCATACATTTCCTTTAAAAAAGTAAATAATATATTCTTTCTTCCTGCAGCTAACAAACCTGTTGTCCACAGCCCCTTACTTACATGCCATTTAGAAAACAATCCATGCTTTATTGTAAAAAATAATTGGTTTTCTTCAAATTCAAATTTTCTAAGCACAAAAAAATTGCAATCAATATAAACTCCACCATACTTTTCCAAAAGTGCAATTCTTAGATAATCAGAGATATGTGTCATCGATATTTTTCCTTTTCTTATATGCTCCTCCAGACAACAAGGTATGTTTATAAACTCTTTATAGTTCTCTTTTGATACTAAAACTACTTTCCAATCGTTATTAACTTTTTTTAGATTTTCTACATTCTCTTTTATTTTTCCTGGAGTGTCACCATCTAATCCTTGCCACCAAATTAACCATATGTACTTGTCATTTACAATCCCATGTTGATTTTTCAAGAATTTATATTGTGTTGTTTTCTCTTGATATTTTTCTATACATTTATGATATTTTTTTTCAATACTTTTTTTAATACTATCATATTGTAATTTGTGAAAATGTCTACCTAACTTATTATCTTTCCTAAATACTACATTTTTAACAAAATATATAATGCCTGTCGCAATTCCAAAATTAATTAAAAGCCGTATCGTAGTCTTAAAAACTTGTATCATTGTTCCTGCTTTTTTTTTCATAAACTCTCCAAAATATCCTTTTAATCTGTAAGTTTTTTCAATATCGAATCTACATTCTCACTAGTAATATGTTCTCCCAATGCATTTAATTGTTCCTCTGTCAAGCGTTCTATATCTAACTGAAAGCTTAATAATTTTTCAATAATATCTCTTGAAAAGCGATATTTTATGATCTTTGCTGGATTTCCTGCAACAATCGCATACGGTGGCACATCATGTGTTACTATACTTCCCGTTCCCACAACAGCTCCCTTATTTATTGTTACTCCTGATAAAACCCAAACATTATCTCCTATCCAAACATCATCCTCTACGATTATTTGTCCTTTCGAAAGTGCTGCACTCTCATTAAATGGATAAGTTGTCAAGCACTCATAGTCATGACCACCTCCAAGCAAAAATTCACATCTTCCCAATGAACAATTGTTTCCTATTTTTAATTTTTCTTTATCCCCACATGTATAATTTACATTTATTACTCCATATGTATTTTTGCCAACTGTAATCCCTTTTTTCTTTATGAAACTTATTGCCTCTAAATTACTGATTCTTCCTAATCTTGTTTTATTATGCTTATTTTGCTTAATCCAATATTTTCTAATATAAACCTGTTCCAATCTATATTTTAATGAATTTAGTTTACTCATTATCTTCTCCTGTAGCTTTCTTTTTTATTTTTCCACAAATTACACTTCCATTTTTCATATATACACCATATACATTTCCTTCTGTTTTATTACGCTTGTACTTTTCTGATGTTTTAATAAAATAGAATACGATCAGATATAATAAATACATTTTAGCTCCTGGAATAGAGGATGCCGTATATGTAATCCAATATGCTAAAAAGAAAAACATTATTTGTCTGCATGAAAACTTTTTAGGAATTATAACTACTGAGTATATTAAATATAATACGTATATAATAACTCCTATCAATCCATATTGAACAATTACCCACAGCCAAATACTTTCCATTCCATACAACAATGCATACTGCGACTTTGGTAAAACGGAAGCAAATTTATTACCTAAACCAATAATTGGCGATTTTTTTATAACTTCGAAAGCCGATGTGAATTGAATAAATCTTGTATCTACTGTACTTCCTCCAATTGTTTTTTGTGCGCTAGAGTCAAAAAAGCTAATAAAAATATCATAATTCTGACTAATCAATGGTATCAAAACTATTACCATTATCATTCCCACTATAATTGCATTATAAAATCTTTTACGTTTAAAATTAATTAAGGACAACGTTGCAATTGCAAAAAAAACTAACGGGGATCTCATCTTTGTTAATATTATACAGGGAATACACAAAAGTGCTGTTACCATGCTCAGTTTAGGCAATTTTTTTCTATCTTCTGTAGCAGAATTAATCCAAATCCATATTGAAAAAACTGAATACATTCCCCAATTTATTCCTGCTCCAATTGTATGTTCATATATCGATTTTATTCTATACCCTCTATCCATATTAGTATATATTCCTAAAAAACTTTTCGACTCATCATGAATGAGTGTTGCCTCATACATTGTAAGTGGATTACTCTGAATTACATATTCAATTATTCCATACACACAAGAGATGAACATTACAACTGTTATATATTTATATAACATAAAAAAATCTGTTTTTTCCTCTAATATTTCCCACATCATCCATATTAACATTATATCTTCAGATGTAATCTTAATTAGATTTGATAATTCTGACTTAAAACCAGCAATTGCAAATATTGCTGATAGAAACCAGCAAGCAAACAAACACAAAAAAACTACTCTAAATGGAAATTTCATATGTGCATATTCATATTTTTTCCCTTGTGAAAAAAACAAAAAGATATACACAAGCGTCATAAACATCTCTACTGTTAACAGTGGTATGCCAGGTATAGAAACCAATGATATATTTGTAACTAGTAACAACTTGTACGTCAAATATATCATAAATCCTTTTTTGAAATTTTTTGTACTATATAACAATATAATTATTCCAACTATAGCAAATATCACTTCGCTTTACCTCCTAGTAGAACTATCTCATCTTCATTTTTTCGCCATTTACAATTTACCATTTAATATTTTAAATCTTATAGTCCATCTCATATTAGTACTTATAAATTTGGGTTTTGAAGAAAATGCTAACTTTATCTTATTTTTTATTGAATCTTTGTAGCAAATAATTGTATTAATCCATTCCTTCTCCATATCTCCAATTTCATCCCCATAAATATTTTTTATACCACTCAATTCTTCCTTTATTCCTATCCTATTAGCTTTACAAATCATATTTATTCTTCGCATTAAGGCATCCATTTTTCCAATCGTTGAGCCTATTACATTATCTCCATGCTGTCTATATTTAATAAATGCTCTATCGTCAAAAACTACCTTTCCACCCACAGCAACACATACACGCGCCAAATATTCATCATGCATAAATATAACATCCGGCATACTATGATTTTGAATTACCTCTGCAAGCTTATTGTTAAAAACCATAGTACAACCTAAATAACCTGGATTAAGTAATGTAGAATAAAAATCTGTTGGTACACTCCCTTTATAATTTTTTCCACCTAATGGCTTTAAATTAGAATCCACGTATTCTGCATTACAAAAATACAATAACTTTTTACCACTGTCATATTTTTTCAATTTTTCTACAGCATTGGTGATTTTGTTTGGATACCAATAGTCATCCTGATCTGAAAATGCATAATAATCATATTCTTTAGCTTTGTATATTAAATCAAAAAAACTCTTTGCTGGGCCACAATTTTTATCACTATACCATCTTAACTTACCTTTTTCTTGATAATATTCCAGAATTTTTATGGTGTTATCTACAGATCCATCATCTCTCACCCATAAATCTAATTCAAAATTTCCCGTTTGTGATAATATAGACTTAATTTGTTCTTCTATATACTTCTCACCATTATACGAAGACATCAAAACAGCTATTCTCATACACCAACACTCCTTATTTATTGTAATTCTTAGGATAAAAATAAAATTTATTCCTTATTTTTTAGCAAAACATTCCTTATAGTTTTTCTTCCATTTTTTGTATATAATTGCCCCGGGAAAATACATTAAAAAAAATAATCCTTTGTTATTTGTTTTTTTTAACATACTAATTCTTTCTATAGAAGCAAATCTACCATATATTTGATATTGTAACGCTGCCTTAACCTTCGCCTTAATATTTGATTTCGAATTTAAAAATGCACTTGCTCTTTCCATACACCCCAATGGAGATTCAATATTATGTTTTCTCCTATTTTGTGTTAATCCACCTTCAAGATAATCAGAAATATATATCACATCATCAAAAAATCGCATCTTATATTTTTCTGCCATTCGAATCCACACAACATCTTCACCTAAAAACTTTTCTCCATCAAATTCTGGGAAAGGATACTCCTTAAGACAATGAGTGTACCACACTTCTGCCATATCCCCACCTATATTTCTGTTGCTTCTACATTCGACGTATGTTTCTTTCATACCATCTTTAGGAACACCTGATGTACTAAGATACCCACCATCTGGTTTGCCACGCAAAAAACTAAATCCACACAAATCCTTTTCATCTTTGTATTTATTGTATTTTTCCTGAATTTTTGCTATTGCATCCACAGTTAATGTATCATCGCTATCTACTATAAATGTCAATGGAGTTTCTATGTAATTGTACGAATAATTCAAAGCGGTATGTTTTCCACCATTAACCTTCTTATAATATCTAATTGGGAAATCCGCTTCTTTAATCATTTGATTTACATAATTTTCTGTTTTATCTGTGCTGCCATCATCTATTATCACCCATTCAAAACTCTTATTTTTCTGTGAGCACAATGATTTATAAAGCTTTTTTAATAATTCTCCCCTATTATAAGACGGGGTAAGAACTGTAATATCGCTCATATTTTTACCTTTATTCTCCCATCTGTTTTGCAATATCTGCATCAACTATTTCTTCACCGCTCTTATCTTTAAGCTGTTCTCTTGAAGCGTCGCTCAATCCGTCATTAATTGTTGCGCACATATCACAAGTACTGCATTTATCTAATTCTTCTTTAGTTACCTTGCCATCTCTGTAGTCACGTACAATTTTATTCTCATACATACTATATGGGTGTTTACTAAACAATGCTTTAAACTTATGTTTAAGTACCCAGAATCCAGGTTTCCAGATGTACTTGTGCATTGCTGGAGACACTGAACCTATCATCCAACAGTCTCTGTCACAGCAGCGAACCTTTGCTCTAACCTGCTCTGCTTCAGGGCTATTCCATAATTCATCCCAGCTCTGATTGTTTAAGTTACCCATTACTTCTTTGTCTTTTGTTCCGTTACATGGCATTACATCACCATATGGATCAATAAAGAATGTGTCAAAACTCATGTCACAAGGGAGCAATCTCTTCTGTCCATAAATATAGTTAATAAGTCCGTGATTGAAATAAGCTCTCATCCATTTCTTAGGACTCTTTGATCTAAGTAATTCATTAATTAAATCTTCGAAATTTTTAGCAACCATTGGACGATCTTTGATTATATTTTTTGCTTCTACAAAATAGAAACTGTTATGTAATGAAGCAGTTGCAAATTCCATACCCATTTCATTAGAAATCTTATAAAGTGGTACTAAGTCAGGTGCATTCTTGTCCTGAACTGTCATTCCGAAACCAACATCCTTCATTCCCATTTCACGTAATTTCTTAAGTGTTGTATAGCCTTTGTTATATCCGTCATCTAATCCACGGATTTCATTGTTTGTCTGTTCAAGACCTTCAATTGAAATACGAATTCCAATATTAGGAAATTCCTTACACAAGTCAACGATTCTATCCGTGAAGAATCCATTAGTTGAAATAACGATTCTATCACTCTTCTTATATAATTCTCTAACAATGTCCTTTAAATCTGTACGTATAAAAGGTTCTCCACCTGTTATATTTGTAAAGTACATCTTAGGTAACTTCTTAATTGTTTCAATTGAAATTTCTTCTTCCGGTTTTGATGGTGCCTTGTATCTGTTACACATTGAGCAACGTGCGTTACATCTATATGTTACTATAACTGTACCATTTAATTTCTTCTCTGCCATTACGTTCTCTCCCTTTTTCCCTTTTATTCGTATATCTTAATCAATTTATTGCAATATTCCTCAATAGTATCAAAGCTAATATTTTTACAATTTTCACTGTATTTATCTAACTTTTCTTTGTCATTCCATAGTTCTTCAATCTTATTTTTCAAATCTTCTCCATTACCACTTTCAAATAACTCTCCTGTACTGCCTACAGATATAAGCTCAGGAATCCCTCCAATGTTGGCGCCAAGAACCGGTGTACCATACATCTGGCTTTCCATTACTGAAAACGGACAATTCTCATACCATTCTGATGGATATATAGAAAATCTTGCTTCTCTTATAAGTTTTTCAAGAGCTTCTCCCTTTTGAAAGCCTAAATTTTTAATATTGCTAATTCCATTAATCTCTTCTTCCAAAGGACCTGTTCCCGCAAATATAAACTGAACATCTGGAAGTTTCTTACACACTTCTATAAGTGTTCCTATTCCTTTTTCTTCTGAAAATCTTCCGAAGTAAAGAACATAATCTTTCTTCTCTGCTTCTTTCCATTCAACTTTATCTATAAAATTATGAAGTGCAATAGTCTTACTTGCAAACAAAGGATTTGAATCCATCTTTGTCTTCATAAATTCACTACAACATATCATTGAATCTATGTATTTATATGTTCCTTTCATTTTCCAAAACATTGCTTCCATTGTTCCAACTGCTGATTTGGCTGTGCTTCCATGAATACACTTTCCTTTGAAGCAATTTATAAAATGTCCACCTAAACATTTTTCACAGTTTTCGTGTGTATTAGGATTGTTACACATATGATTTGGGCAAACCAGATTATAATCGTGTGCGGTAAATATAATCTTGCATTTATTTCCTGTCTGTTTTGACCATTTCTTTATTTCTAATATAACACTTGGAGTTATCTGATATGTAAAATTGTTTAAATGAACCACATCAGGCTGAAAGTCTTCAAGAACAAGTCTGATTTTCTTTCTTGCCTCACTTGAATATATAGTTTTAATTGGATAAGTCAGTTTAGAAAGTTTTGAACCTCCATGAAAGTCCATATCAGATGTATAGGTTTCTGCATGATTTCCAACACATCTTCCTTCATGTTCCATTCCAAAGTATTGTACTTCGTGTCCCTGCCTTTCTAAATACTCACCTAATTTGAATATATATGTTTCTGAACCTCCATTTGGATACAAAAACTTATTTACCATTAAAATCTTCATATTTTATTCCTTATATTTTTTACTTTATTTTACTTTCTACAACTTCAAACACTTTTCTGACTATAATTGCAAATATAATCGCTCCTATTAAAGTTAATATTACTGTAATAAAATATTGAATCCATCCATTTCCAAATATATTAGTAATCTTCATTTTTTGTAATATTCTAAACACCATCATATGGCATAAATATATCTCCATACTTATTCCACTTAAGAATTTAGCTATCTTATTGTCCAATACTTTTACATTTGAAGTAATCGCATATAATAGCATCACTACTGAAACTAATAGACACATAAACACATTTCCATTCAGCAGATAATATACAACAATAGTAATACTCATAACACTTAATATTTGCCATGCTTTTATTTTTGATATTTCATTTCTATATAAATAAACTAATCCTCCAGCTATAAAGAAACATGCACTATAAAGGATATTTGTTCTGTTTATCTCAAAATAATTCGAACCTATTAAATTATATATCGCACTAATTCCGAAAGCTATCCAAGCTCTCTTTTTATTCTGTATTAAAACACAATAAAAAGGAAAACATATGTAAAAGACAAATATCAGTCCTAAAAACCAACCAACTCCAATAACAGAAATATTACCTGCGTTTGGCAAAAAACCAAACATTAATGTCAAATCTGCAAAGGCTTCATATAAAGATTCAATCGAAGGTGACATAATTAAATCTGCAAAAACTAATAGTGCAAAAAATGGCAATATTTTTTTAAATCTTTTTACATAAAATTTTTCTAATGTTATTTCGTTTTTTAATATTTTTTCATAATATCCACAGCACATTCCAAAAGCCGAAATCACCATAAACAGAAATACAAAATTAGTAAATGATGGAATAATTTTATTATAAATATATCCACCTATTTCATAGTTATTATTTGCTCCCATATGCATCATAACGATACCAATTGCTGCAATAGCTCTTAAGCCATCTATCGCACCATAATGTTTCTTTTCCATATTCTATCCTCTATACAACTCCATTGTTTTCTCAACCACATCATCCCAATTATATTTCTCACAAATGAAATCTGCAGCTTCTTCTTTATACTTCTTAACCATCTTAGGCTTATCACAAGCCTGCTGTAGTTTTTCTCTTAAATCATCTATATCCGACTTTTTGAACACCAGTGCCTTATCTTCAACTACAGATGCACATTCATCTATATCTGATACAAGACAACAATTTCCATAGCTCATTGCTTCAAGCAGGCTCAGTGGCATTCCCTCCAGGTCGCTTGGGAGTGTATATACATACGCATTACTGTATAACTCGTCCAGTTCTTCTCCCTGAACAAATCCTGTAAAGATTATTCTGTCGTCATCTTTTGCTATCTGTCTTAATTCGTTAGCAAACTCATCTGTATCCGAACTTCCACCGGCGATTACCAATTTCTTATCTGTTTTTACTTTTTTAAAAGCTTCTACCAGATACTTAAGTCCTTTTTCAGGAACTAGTCGTCCCAGGAATAGGATGTAATCATCTTTTTCCAATCCGAATTTTGCTTTTATAATCTGTGGTTCTCTTATTATCGGTCTGTTTACTCCATTTGGAATAAATTTAGTCTCCCTGCTATATGTTTCTCTGAAATAATCCTGTACACCTTTACTTAGTACTATTATCTCATCTGCGTGCTTTACTGCACACTTTTCCCCCATCATTATATATGTACTTGCAAGCTTGCCCCACTTAGCTCTCTGATGGTCCAGGCCGTGAATTGTTGCTATGCATCTCTTGCCAAATAACTTAGGAAGCCATAACATTGCACAAGGTCCTTCTGCGTGAAAATGAACAATATCGTATTTTCCCATAGACGCTTTTATGCCTGCAAAAACTGAGGCTGACATTGCTGCCAACCCTTTACAGTTTATTGTAGGCACTGTTTTCAGGTTTATTCCTTTGTAGTTTTTAATCTTCGCACTGTCAAATTCCTTACCGCTAACGTGATGTCCGCCACGGTTGTAGCATGTTACTTTGTGACCTTTGTTAACCATTCTTGTACAAAGTTCTTCCACCACAATTTCCACGCCACCTTCTCTTGAAGGTATTCTCTTATGACCTAACATTGCGATTCTTAATTTATCTTTATTCTTCTTATGCACTTTTTATCCCCTTGCATATTTTGCCAAATATTACACCGATCCCTTCTGTCCCAGCACTACCAGCACTGTTTTCAGAATTATTTTTATATCAAGTCCTATATTCCAGTTCTTAATATAATCGCTGTCCATTTTTACTATTTCTTCAAAATCAGTAAAATCACTTCTGCCGCTTACCTGCCACATTCCTGTAAGCCCCGGTTTTGCTGCCAGACGGCTCTTGTGATGCAATTCGTACTGATTGTATTCATCCATTGTTGGTGGTCTTGTTCCTACAAGACTCATATCGCCTTTTAAGATGCTCCAGAAGTTAGGGAATTCATCTATAGACAGATGTCTAAGATAATATCCAAGTCCCTTTCTTGTTCCTTCAGGACCACTTCCTATAATTCTAGGGTCTGCGTCCATCTTAAACATAAGACCGTCCATCTTATTCTTTTCCATAAGTTCCTTCTTACGTTCTTCTGCATCTACATACATAGAACGGAACTTATATATTGTAAAAGTTCTTCCGTTACGACCAACTCTCTTCTGTCCGAAGAATACAGGTCCCTTAGGATCTGCTATCTTAATGGCAGGTGCCACAAATATAAAAAGTATACCTGTAACTATACATCCAACAATGCCTGCACAGATATCCATAGCTCTCTTTAATGCCATCTCTGTTATTGTTACTGTATTGGCACTTGTTCTTATAATCTTGGTATCGTTAATGTGTCCGAACTCCTGAGTTCCACCATTAAACTTAATATTTAATTTAATATCTACGGTAATTCCTATATTAACTAAAGTTTCCACTATCTGATCAAAATTATCTGATGGATAGTTTGAATTAAGTAAAACTTCATCTACAACATTTTTGCAAACATAGTCATACATATCTGTTCCTTCTGAAACTACCGGTATTCCCTGGCACTCTTTAATTTCTTCCTCATTTGTGTTTAACGCTATTCCTACTATTTCAAAACTCTTGTCCGGTCCATCGTTTACTTCACTGATTACTTTCTCCATATTTTCCGGTGTAGTAATTATCAAAAGTTTAGTTTGCTTCTTCTCTCGGTAATCTCTTTTTCTTAAAAATGTTTTTAAGCAAATATGTACAAAATACATTGCAAAAATGTCCATTACCCAGAATGCAAAAATCATTAATCTTGAGTATATCGCTCCTGTATGAGTAAAGAACATAAATACCATTACGCATAGCATTAATCCTGTATTATGAACAAGTACTCTTTTAAATTCCTGAAAATATCCTCTTCTTAGGATGTCTGAATATGTATTCGAGAAAAAACTTATGCAGAAATGCAGTGCCATTATTGCAAAAAGAAGTGTTCTGTACTCCTTTAGCGCATATACATTACGTACTCCATTACGTAGAAAATATGCAATCAATAACGTTAAATTAATGCACAACAAATCAGCCAGTATAAAGTCTAAATGCTTAACCCAGCTGTTCTTCTTCACGTACATACAGTAAATCTCCCCTCCTATTTTTTACATAGCGTCTTTTGTATACTATTGTCTTCCCTTTTTTGTCTATTTATAAGCTTTACATATTTATAAAGAATCTGATGTATATTCTTGTGTTTATTATCTTTATCATATGCTTTGTGCATATTTATACAACTTCTATAAAAATCACTTATACACTCATATAGCTTATAGCTAACGTTGCTTAGCTCTTTTTCTTTTCCATAATACTCTATTTTTCGTCCTTTTTCAATGCTCGATATTGTCATTTTAGTAACAATTCAGTATTTTTAGTCAGTTTGTTTTCTTTTTCAGTAAAAACGTTTTTATGCTTATCATTTTTTACATATTTGTAAACTTTTATGACTTAAATGTAAATTCAAACCCTTTGCCATTGCTTTTATCGGGCATTGGACTTACACTCTTAATATCGACTACAATATTTCAGATGATTGGTCTTCAGTATCAAGATGACTGTTTTTTATATTGAATGATCAGTCTACAATATTCAAGATGATTGGTGAGGTGACATGTTTATGAATTGGAGAGATAGATTTTCAAAATTTATGTATGGAAGATATGGTGCAGATCAGTTTTCTAAGTTTTTGCTTGGGCTTACAATTGCGTTGTGTATTATTTCGCTTTTTGTTCCAAGAAGACTTGGTTCCCTTTTTAGTACTTTGATTTTGCTTCTTATTTTTTATACTTATTTTAGAATGTTTTCACGTAATATTTATAAGCGTGCTGCTGAAAACGAGAAGTATATGCGTATTCTCGGTAGTTGGCGCAACAAGGTTGCCAATGAGAAGAACCTTGCCGGTCAGCGCAAGTATTATCATTTCTACAAGTGTCCGGGATGTGGCCAGAGGATTCGTATTCCTAAAGGACACGGTAAGATTCAGATTCGTTGCCCTAAGTGCAACGCCACTTTTATAAGAAGAAGTTAGTTTTTTATGTTTGGATATGTTGTTATTAATAAACCGGAATTAAAATTTAAGGAGTTTGATGTTTACAGAAGTTATTATTGTGGTTTGTGTTATTCTTTAAGGTCCCGCTATGGTTTTGTCGGGCAGTTTACACTTTCTTATGATATGACTTTTCTTGTAATGCTTCTTACTTCTTTGTACGAACCGAAGGTTGCTCATTCTGAGCACAAATGTATTCGTCATCCCCTTAAGGCACAGCCTATGTCTTCCAGTATTTACTCAGATTACGTGGCTGATATGAATATTTTATTATCTTATTATAAGGCTATGGACGACTGGAATGATGACCGCAGTGTTTTGAAGCTTGCTTTTGCCAAGCTTTTAAAAACTAAGCATCCTAATGATGGCTTTGATTATAACAAGAAGGCAGAAGTTATTTCGTCTCTTCTCACCGAATTAGGTACCCGCGAAAAAGAGAATGAGACGAATATTGATGTTATGGCAGGGCTTTTCGGTCGTATTATGTCTGTCCTTTTTGTTCCAAAAGACGACCAGTGGGCTGCTTCTCTTAGCCGCATTGGTTTTTTCCTCGGCAAATTTATTTATATTCTTGATGCCTATGATGATTTGGAGGAGGATATTAAGAAGAATCATTACAATCCTTTCAAATCTATTTGCAATGAACAGGGGTTTGATGATAGAATAAAGGGCATGCTACAGATGATGATGGCTGAATGCTCTAAGGCGTTCGAGTATCTTCCTATTTTGGAGAATGCTGAGGTTCTTAGAAATATCCTTTACGCCGGGGTTTGGACGGTCTATTATAAGACGTTGAAGGCGAGAAGGGAACAGAAGAAAGAAAATGACTAAAGGAATGTGAGCCGGGTGTATGTGCACCTTGATGTTACGACACTGGCGAGCCTGGGTGAGAACAACTTGTGGAGTTCGATTCAGCGAGCCGAAGGTGGTTGAGAAGCTTGTAGGTGTTGGTTTACATAACTTTGGTTTTTAGGAGTTTGATATGAGTGATCCATATAAGGTTCTTGGCATTTCACGAGATGCCACAGATGATGAAGTAAAACAGGCATATAGAAAATTAAGTCGCAAGTATCATCCCGATGCTAATATTAACAATCCTAATAAGGATAAGGCGGAGGAGATGTTTAAGTTAGTTGGTCAGGCTTACAATCAGATTATGGATGAGCGTAAGAATGGTTATTCAGGTGGCTATGGTGGTTCTTATGGTAGCTATGGTTCCGGTGGCTATGGTAATGGTGGTTCTGCCTATGGTGGTTCAGGTAACGGCAACTACGGTGGTGGTTATTCCGGCAATCCTTTTGATGATTTGTTTGGTGGTTTTGGAGGCTTCGGCGGTTTTAACAGTGGTCAGGGACAGTCCAGCCAGTATTATGGTCAGGATGCTTCCTATTACACTGCTGCTTCTAACTACATCAACAATAGGCGTTTTCAGGAAGCTTTAAATGTCCTGAGCAATATTCAGGACCGTACCGCTCAGTGGTATTTCTTAAGTTCTTTGGCAAACAACGGTCTAGGTAACAATGTCATGGCTCTTGATTTTGCAAAAACTGCTCTTGAAATGGAGCCTAACAATCAGACATACCAGCGACTTGTCCAGACACTTGAAAGTGGTGGTCAGTGGTACAACACCCGCCAGTATTCATATGGTGGCGATTCCGGTGCAATGTGTTGCGCTGATCCTTGCACAACACTATGTTTGCTTAATATGTGTTGTTGCTAGAAATTAAAATTGAATTATATATGATTTACCAAGGGAAAGTGATGCATCACTTTCCCTTGGTTTTGTTTTTGGGGTTCTGTCGTGGGACAGATTTCCTTTCGCATGTATTTCTGTCGTAAGATATATTTCCTTTCGCATACATTTTTGTCGTTGGGGACGTTTTGAGAAGCTTCTTATGTGATGTTTTCCCACACAATACTTATCTCCACCATATCCTCCCTCTCTCACAAATAGCCACCCGGCCTCTCTGTCTTATTCTTGTGTATTACCTGTCTCGTATACTTTGGTGCAAAAACTATATGATATTCCTATTACAGACTATTCTATTATGTTGTATTTCCTCATTAGCTCCTTCTGGTACTCGCTGTCTTTAGTTGATTTTTCTAATTCTTCATACTTTTTTGCTGCAATTAATATATTGTTCAACTTATTTATATCCTCTGTTGCCTGCTGCACTCCCTGCTTCATTCCCTGTTCTATGCCTTCTGCTCTACCATTCTTATATTGTTGATTTAATTCCATCTGATATGACATATACTCACGCCTCCATTGGTCATTTCCTCTGGCCTCAAATACCTTCTTCTGCATGTCCCTTGCAAGCTTACTTTCCGGTTCCCTGCCATCGAAATAGTCTAATAACAACTGTAGTTCCCTGCCTATGCCATCTCTATCACCCTTGGTGTTCAAAAAAATCTTATGGGTTCCATCATTCAACCTTATGTTAGCATCATCAACACATATATTCTCGAACTCATACACACTTCTGTTCTTCTTAAAAAAATCAAAAGTACAAATAAAGATAACATAGCTTACTCCTAGTATATCATATGTATTCCCTTTTTCAATTATATTAAGGTCTATCGCATCCTGATAATAGCGTGATCTCTTAGGTAGTTCCGCATAACTTGTAGTCTGCATTTCCAGATTAAAAACAGTGTTCTTGTCATCTTCCACATAAATGTCCAGTCTTACTCCCTTCGCTCCCGGTGCCACCTGAATGGTTTCCTCATAATCCAGATATTTGATATCCCGGATTTTAATGTTTAGTATCTGTTCCAATGTTGCCTTGCATATTTCCTTGTCAGACATTACCTTGGCGAACATGAATGAATCCGTAATCTCCAACTGATCGTATCTTTTCATTTACATCTTATCCTCCCTCGTATTTATTTATATAAATATGGTAATGGATAAATGTATAAAAGTCAACACTTTATTTATGTTTTACGTATACTGTTTATGTGATGTTCTGTGTTTTTTGTGGTGCATTCACATTTACAAGCCCTTTGATGTAAGTTCCGGTTTTTTGTATTTTCTTCGACCCCCCCTTCAATTGTTACTTTGTTTGATGCCTTGTATGTATTTCATATAGAATTCTTATTGATAAGTCTTATCATTTGCTATCCTATTAATTCATTGTTAAATCAAAAATCTTTAGAATATTAAATCTAAGTAAAAAAAGCTTAGCTTTGTAAAACGTACAAAACTAAGCCTATAATATTCTTTATGCTGACATCTTTATATAAGCACTTATTCTTGAAATAAACTCTGAATTAGTTGGTCTTTTGTTTTCCTTTCTGTCTTGAAACTCTCGCCTAAGCTCTACCCCATTATCAGTCCATGCTACTTCTATGGCATGCCTTATGGCTTTTTCCACTCTTTGAGGTGTTGAATTATACTTCTTCGCCACATCAGGATAAAGTATCTTGGTAACTCCCTCAAGTGAGGTTTCATCCTCCAGCACCTGTTCAATTGCAGAAAGCATATATTTATATCCTTTTAGTCTGGTTGGTATACCAAGGCCAATCAGCTTTTTTGATATGATGTTTTCCAGTTCCTTGCCACTTTTTCTTTTGCATTCACTATTGTACAAAGAATTCCCCATGTCTTCCCCGGTTAGGCTTTCGCCATTAATTACTATAATGTTATATTTGTCACTTTCTCCCAGGCTGGCTGACACCAGGCTTCCTTCCATCCTTAGCGTTGCAATAAGCTGTCGTAATAGTTTTTCGCTACTGTTTTTCTCCATTTTGTTCATTTTTCCCTCCATTTTTTCCATAGATATTTTAATTTTTTTCTATATGCTATATAATAAATGCATAATTTTGTAAAAAAAAGGCATAGAAAGGCACAAATTTTGTTATATTGTTGTTTTTTATGTGCCAAGGAATACATCTTAATAAGGGGGGCGTCTTAATTTATGAATCAAAATTCTAACAAAATCACCAACAAAAACATTATGGTTGAAAATATTAATCGTCTTTTATATCAGAAGAATTGGTCTATCAGGCAGCTTGCCGATGAGGCTGAGCTTCCATATGAATCCGTCAAGAAATTAGTTGGGGGTAAGGTTAACAATCCCACTATTTATACTATTTCAAAGGTTTGCGATGCGCTTAATTGTAGCATTGACTATATTTTAGGGCGCTCAGTCATTAATACCATTGATAAAAAATCACTTCCACCAAGGGTTTTTAATCTACTTGTGGAAATTGCCTATTTTGAGTCCCGCATTGCCGACTACAACAAATCTCACAAAACCGACTGCATTTCTGTTCTTACGCCAACGGGCTATGTTCAGGATGGAATGGTTTTTGACAGTATTTCTACGAATATTGTTAATATTTCTGCTTACAAAAAAGATTTTGGTGACATTGTTTTGTGTGGGATTAAGATTGTTGGGCGAAATCTTTCACCTACTTATTTTGACAATGACATTCTTCTGATTGGCAAGGACCGTTTTCCTGAATCCGGTGAGACAGGGATTTTTCTTATTGGAAATAAAGTGTATATTCGTAAATATATTCCAGGAATCAGGCTGGAGCTTGCTCCCATTAATGGCGACAAAAACTCGCTTTTCATCGATAATATCGATGATGTTCACTACTTTGGAAGGGTGCTTACAGTGGTTCGTGACGCTTGATGTTTCTTGTTATTGTTAAATTTTTAACTTTTTTATTTATTGCAATATTGGGATAATTGTATTATTATAAACGTATAAAAAATCAAAGGAGGCTTACATAATGGCTTACAAAATTACTGACGGATGTATCGGTTGTGGTGCATGTGAAGGTACTTGCCCAGTAGGAGCTATTAGCAACGATGGTAGCGTTTGCGTAATCGATGCAGATACATGTATCGAATGTGGCGCTTGTGCAGGTGCATGCCCAACAGATTCAATCAAATTAGACTAATTAATTTATACGCTCTCTTTGGAGCGTATTATGTACCGTATAGGTATAAAAAATGCCATCTTTACTTTATGTAAAGGATGGCATTTTTTATGTAATATTATCTATGTAACTTTTCATAATATTTTTTATAATATTTCTTATCGTCTTTCTTTTAATATTTTTTAATATTTTTATTGTATCTTTAAATTATTTTTGCTATTTGTCCTTATTATCTGTCTCTTTATGTATTGCATTTTTTTAATATCTTTTGCATTTTATATGCGGTGCAACATTCTTCTATAATGTATTTTTGTTTATGTAGTCTGTGGTTTTTTCCCGAAATGAGCCATTCCTTTTTTCTTGTTTTTCAAAAGAAGTTTTTCTGCTTTTGCTTTTTTTCTTTTTTCTCGACGGCTTAGCTTCTGCTTGTTTCTCATAAGCTCATCAAGTTTTCGATAACGTTCTTCTTCCTTTTCATCCTGAACTCTCATCATATAATTCATTCCTTTTAGAACGTTTTCGCTTACGTTGTCACTTAGCTCTTTTCCAAGGTTCGTTGTGGATTCTTTTAATGCCTTTGAAACAACCTTATTCATAAGGTTCTGGAACTGTTCTAACTTCAAGCCTGTGCTTTCTGCATTCTGACCATTACTCTGTGTCATATTCTGTACCACACTCTGTACACTGCCAGACATTGCCTCCGGCACTTCCTGATAGCAATTCTCCACCCCGGCTTTTTTCTCCCTTACTTCCATCAGCGAAATCGGCTGTCTTACTGTCAGTCTTTCATTTGATTCTTTATTTTCCCTGGTTGCTTTTTTCGGGTTTACCATATTTTTTATTGCCTTTAGGCTGTAGCCCTGCTTCTTTAAGTCCCTGACTTTTCTAAGGCTTTCGATGTTACCTTCCGTGTAGTATCTGTGTCCCATTTCATTTCTTGGAATTTTAATTTCAAGTTCTTCTTCCCAATATCTTAAAACATGTGATTCAACATTGAGCATCTTTGATGCGTCCGAAATAATATATCTTTTTTCCCCCATATACTCCTCCTTAAAAATCGAATTGGAGCATCGAAAAGGAGATGCTCCCTTTTGGAACATCTCCATTATAAATTCATTATATGCCTTGTTCAATATTTTTAACACTGCGAAAAAAACGACTTTCTGTAGCTTTGTCGCCAGCTGTCTACTATAGTCACCTACACCTGTTCTGTTTCCGCATTTTCGAACTTAGTATACTGTGGTAACCATACTAATTCTACTTCACCTACAGGGCCGTTACGCTGTTTAGCTACGTTTACGATGATTCTGTTTCTGTCTTCTGTCTTTGTTTCCTTATCGTAAAATCTTGACATAAGCATTACAACGTCCGCATCCTGCTCAATAGAACCGGATTCACGAAGATCCGCCATAATAGGCTTCTTGTCTTCTCTTGTTTCAGCCGCACGGTTAAGCTGTGATAAGGCAATAACCGGAACGTTTAACTCTCTTGCAATTCCCTTTAAGGTTCTTGAAATTTCCGCAATTTCCTGTTCACGGCTTGACGCTCTGCCGTTGGTTGTCATCAACTGAAGGTAATCCACTATAACAAGCTGGATATCTTTCTCCAACTTAAACTTTCTACACTTAGAACGCATTTCGCCGATGCTTATACCCGGTGTATCATCTATGATAATGTTGGAATTACCAATAATATTGGCTGATTCAACTATGTTTGCCCACTCGCTGTCACTTAAGTCACCATTTCTCATTTTCTGTGAACTTACCATTGAGTTCTGTGAAATAATACGGTTAATAAGCTGTTCGCTTGACATTTCCAAACTAAATATGGCAACAGGTATGTTGTGTTTTACTGCAACTGTTTCCGTAATATTCAAAACAAAAGCTGTTTTACCTACAGATGGTCTGGCTGCAATAAGTATCATATCTGATGGCTGAAGTCCTGAAAGCTGGTGGTCAAGCTTAGTAAAGCCTGTTTCCAAACCTGTAATGGAACCTTTAGTCTGGGAAGCTTTCTCAATCTTTTCAAATACATTAAGAACTACCTGTCTTACCGGAGTGTAATCTCCACTGCTTCCTGACTGAATCAGGTCAAACATCTTCTTTTCCGTTTCCTCAAGAATTGCCTCTAGTGTTTCATTTCCTGCGTAGCATTTGCCGGCAATATCTTCATTGGCACGAATTAGATTTCTAAGAACTGATTTTTCGTAAACAATTTCTGCATACTGCTTAATGTTAGCTGATGTAGGAACCATTTCCAATATATTTCTGATAAAATCAAGACTTACAACCTCTGAAGGCACCCCTGTTTCCTCTAACTTAGACTTTACTGTAACAAGATCACAAGTTTTTCCTTCGTTGTAAAGTTCAATCATAGCCTTAAAAAGAGAGCCATATTGTTTGTTATAAAAATCATCATCTGAAATTTTTTCCATAGCAGTTGTAATGGCATCTGCATCCATAAGCATTGAGCCGATTACTGCCTGTTCTGCCTCATTACTATGGGGCATTACTCTTTTTACTACTGCCTCTTCCATTTGGTTTTCTCCTTGCCGACTTTTATTTTGCTTCAACCTTTACGGCCAAAGTAGCCATAACATCCTTGTGTAACTTAATGTTAACATTGTAAGTTCCAAGTGATTTAATGGCATCAGGGATTATGATTTTCTTCTTATCAATATCCATGTTTAACTGTTTCTTTGCTTCTAAAGCGATTTCCTTGCTTGAAATAGAACCGAAAACTCTTCCCTCTACTCCTGCCTGAATCTTTACGGTAATTGATTTTTCTTTTATTTCTTCTGCTAAAGCCTTTGCTGCATCAAGTTTTTCCTGTGCAACCTTTTCGTCATTCTGCTTCTGAAGTTTTAAATCATTAAGGTTCTTTGATGTTGCCTCAAGACCTAACTTTTTAGGCAAAATAAAATTTCTTGCGTATCCGTCATTTACATTTACAATCTCCCCTTTTTTTCCAAGAGATTTAACATCTTCTAATAATATAACTTTCATTAAAATTCTCCTTCCTCTATCATCTTCTCAATAATCTTCTTTAACATAACGATAACCTCACCGGTTGTCTTGTTTCTAACCTGTGCTCCGGCAAGATTCATATGTCCGCCACCGCCGAACTGTTCCATAATAACCTGAACGTTGACCTTATCTATTGAGCGGGCACTTATATATACCTGATCATTGTATGGTGTACATACAAATGATGCTTTAACATTTTTTACATTTAATAATTCATTGGCAGCCTGAGCTCCAACAATTGTAGGCGAAGAAACGCCCTGAGGATTACATACAGACAATGCATATTCATCCATAAAGATTTCTGTATTCTGAATAGCCAATGCCTTAGCCTTGTAATCAGAAAGCTCATCTCTAAACATTCTTCTAACTCTTGCTATATCCGCACCATTCTTCTTAAGGTACGCTGCCGCCTCAAAGGTTCTGACACCTGTACGGTTAATAAAGTTGTTAGTATCAACCATAATGCCACCATATAAAGCCTCTGCGTCAAGCTTTGTAAGCTTAACTGTTTCATTAATATACTGAATAATTTCAACTACCATTTCACATGTTGATGATGATGATAATTCAACATATGAAAGCTGAGCATTGTCAATGCAATCTGTTGTCTGTCTATGGTGGTCAAATACAATTATACACTGGGCTCTTCTTACAAGCTCAGGATATTCTGTATATGAGGCTCTGTTACAGTCAACTATAATAAGGGCGTCATTCTTAGTCATTTCAGAAACTGCTTCCGGTCCTGTAATAAACATATCTTCATCATATAAGTCTGAGTTCTTAAATTCATCAACTAAAGGAACTACACTGCCACTTACATCTCCAAGTACAATGTGCGTCTTCTTTCCGATAGTCTTTCCAACTCTGTATAAGCCTATTGCGGCACCAAAGGAATCATTATCCCCTATATGATGTCCCATAATATAAAGATTATCTTTTGTTTCAATCAAATCTCTAAACGCTGTGGCTTTTACTCTTGATTTAACTTTTGTGTTCTTTTCTACTGATTTGGTCTTTCCACCGTAATAATAAACCTTACTACCGTCTTTTAACACTGCCTGGTCACCGCCACGTCCAAGCGCCATGTCAATGGCTGTTGTGGACAAATCATAGTTCTGTACCAGACTGTTTCCTCCCATACCAATACCGATACTGATTGTTACAGGAAGGCTGTTTCCTATATTAACTGTTTTTACTTCGTCAAGAATTGCAAACTTGTTAGTCTGCATCTTGCTTATATATTTTGTTTTGAAAACTACAAAATACTTGTCATTTTCAAGCTTTCTGACAATTCCGTCATATTGAGAAAAATAAACATTAATCTTTCTGTCTATTAAAGCTACCAAAAGGGTTCTTCGTGTGTTTTCAACACTTTGTACCACTTCGTCATAGTTATCAATATAAATATTTGCCGTTACAAGTCGTTCTTCCTTAGTCTCTTTTTCCAGCTTGCTGATTAATGTTTCATCTCTTAAATAAATGGAAATTAACTGACCGCTATTTTCTTCCAAAAGATTAAGGGCGCTGTCTTCAAAATCATTTTTCAGCTCAAACTTGGTTAATGTTACCGCAAATAATTTGTCTTTATAACTAAGCTTAACGTGATTAGGTTTCTCGTCATCAAAAACCAAATATTCCGGCTTAATGCCTTCAAAAATATTCATAATGTTCTTATTTAAAACACTCTTTTCAAATAAGGTATCAAACTGGTTGTTAGTCCATAGTATCTTTCCGTTTTCGTCAATAAGGCCATATGGCACATCCATTTCCTTAAGCATCTGTCGTTGAACCAGACTGTAAGCACTTCCGAAGTCTATAAGTCTCTTAGTTACGTTGGAATTATACTTAATAGCTATGCTTAGCATTAAAATAATGTAAACAAATGTGGCAAGACTCATTACTGCGCCTGCTCTTACATCAATGGCATATGTAATCACATTAATCATTATCCAAAATCCAATAAAATACAACGGTCCCTTTAAATATTTTCCTACCTGAGTCTGTAATTTTTTCTTTCTTTTATTTCCCATATAATACTCCATTCCGCTTTTCTTAAAACGGTATAAACAGCTATGCCTATTTCATCTCTTCCCTCTTTTTTGTTTATGACTACCATACATTTCTCACTTATTTATAGTGCTCATTACCCTTAAGTATATCATTATTCTAACAATATTTAAAGTTAAACTTATGCTTATGTGTTAGTTTTGTCTAACTTCTTTTTTCTTTACTTTTACTCTGTTTTCCCTTACACTTACTTTGGATTTATATTATGTTATTTATACTATATTAATGGAACGGAGATTATTATGTTTAGAGTTTGGGGACGTACTTTTAAAAGTAATAAAATGTTACAAAGCACTACTATTGAATTGGATATTCCTGACGAGACAAGAACTCATAAGGTTTTTATGGCTCTTGAACAGATTTGTGAGGAATTTGATTTAAGCAATCCAATATGGCTTGATTCAAATATTAACGAGTTTAAACGTATTGCGCGAACAAGATTTTATGCAGACAGTTTTGTGGAATCAATAGATTTCGACTATCTTGACTTCTATGTTATTGAAGAGGATTAATCTTTTCACTAAGCTTATTAAGTATAGGTTTATATCCGCAGTTGGATTTTAAATTAATAGATTTTTCCTATTAATAAAAAAGACCTGTCGCACCAAGTTTAAAGTGCAACAGGTCTTTTGACTTTTTAAGTCTCTTTGAACGCGCTTTTTAGAAAATTATTTCTATACTATTTAAAATTTCTACACTGTAATCTTATCAATTAGCAACCCATTAAGTAGTCCATTATTTTCTTTGAATCTTCTAATTCATGAGCTACAATTTCCATTTCAGGAATCTTAGCTGCTGAAGAGAAAATTGTTGACAATGAAACTAACTGACATAACTTTGATTTTAAGTTTAATCTGTCTCCATCATCTGTTATTAATTCAACTCTTCCTGTACAACTGTCAATTACCTTTAAAAATTCTTCAGGGTTTTCAATATTTTTAATCTTCATAGTATCTCTCCTTGTCTTTTTGTTCCATTACTCTTCTGTTACATTACTATTACATTAATAATCTACCATTTATAAATAACAAATTACTTCTGTTTCTGTTTTTCCTCGATGTCTTTAATCATATCGATTCTAACCTGATGACGACCACCTTCATATTCTGCATTAAGCCATTCATCTACTATCATTTTTGCAAGTTCTATGCCAATAACTCTTGCGCCAAATGCAATAATGTTAGTGTTGTTATGCTGCTTAGATAATCTTGCGCTATATGGCTCGCTACATACGCAGGCTCTAATTCCGTTAACCTTGTTAGCTGAAAGTGAAATTCCTACACCTGTTCCACAAATTAAAACACCACAATCTACTTCACCGTTAACAATGGCATTGGCTACTGCCTCGCCATATACAGGGTAATTACATCTCTCAGAAGAATTTGTACCGAAATCTACAACTTCATGTCCTTTTTCTTCAAGATATGCCTTGATTTCATTCTTCATTTCAACTGCTACATGATCATTTCCAATTCCTATTTTCATTTATGTCACCTCATTCTTTTGTATTTTTTAATTAATTTAGGGAGAGGATTTTAAGCAATAATATAATCTCCTGCTTCCTTAACTACATCTGTTTCCTTATCGCAAATTAATGTTGCCTGATCAATGTCAAGCACCTTACATAAAGTATTTTTTCCTGATTTACTGCTATCTGCCAAAATATATGCCTTGCCTGCGTTCTTGCAGACAATACGTTTCTTTTCAGCTTCTAACAAATCAGGTGTATTAAACCCTGCTTCTTTTGAAAAACCGGATATTCCTACAAAAGCTTTGTCAAAATAGTAACTCTTTAAAAAGTTGTTTGTTGTAATTCCTCTAATTGAAGCAGTAGTAATATTGATTTCACCACCTGCTATAATACACTTAATATTAGGAGATTGCAACTCTGAACATATTAATGCATTTGTTGTTACAACTGTTATGTTTTTGTCTTTTAAATATTTAACCATATCTAAGGCTGTACTTCCTGAATCGATATAAATCGAATCACCGTCATTTACAAGACTTGCTGCAACCTTAGCAATTCCGTCCTTCTCTTTGACATTCTTACTTTTCTTTGAAAGAACAGGAACTTCATAGCTGCCTCTTTTTAAACAAGCTCCGCCACCTCTTAGTAATGTTATCTCTCCCTCTTTCTCCATGGTCTTCAAATCTCTTCTGACCGTCGATTCAGAGACACCCCCTAAAGATTTACAAAACTCATCCAAAGATACAACCTCATTCTGCTCAAGCAATTCTGCTATTTGTAATCTTCTTTCATAAGGTATCATATCTTTTCCTCCTGCGTATTTGTAATCAATTCTCAAAGAGAATTGATTGCCTGTATATGTAACGATAAAAACGTTACAGTTATACCTATATAATATCCTTTAATGGTTAAAAATGTCAATAATAATCGGGGTTTATTCCACGTCCTCCAAAGTTGGCATTGAAGGCTGTGCTCCCATTCGGCAAACTGTAATTGCACTACACTTAGTTGCAAACTTACAAGCCTCAATCAGGCTCTTTCCTTCAATTATTGAATGACTTACTGCTCCGATATATGAATCTCCTGCTCCTGTTGTTTCAATCGCATCTACTTTCATTGCCGGAATAAATTCAATTGTTCCATTTTCGTAAGCCACTGCTCCATCTTTTCCAAGTGTGAAAATAACATTATTATTGTATTTTTCTGCCATTTTCTTAATTTCTGTTTTTGCCTTTTCAACTGAGTTGATTTTTTCGTGACAGTAAAATTCTGCCTCGACTTCATTTACTACAAGAATGTCTACCTTACTTAAACATTCTTCAGGTAATTCTATTGCAGGTGCTGCGTTTAATACAACTGTACATCCTGCTTCTTTTGCCTTATCAATTGCATAAGCAATAATTTCTACCGGAATCTCGTTCTGTAGAATACATACACCTGATTCTTTAAGAATAGGCATTGCATTGTCTACATCTTCCTTTGTAACCTCAAAGTTTGCACCTCTTACGATACATGCATAAACGCTTCCGTCTTCAACTGCGTTTATAACTCCCATTCCACTACTTCCGGGTACTTTTCTAATATAATCAACATTTACACCATACTCTTTTGCTGTGTTAACCAAAAAGTCTGCTGATGCATCTGTTCCAACACATCCTACCATATAAGTTGGAGTTTTTAATTTTGCTGCCTGAACTGCCTGATTAGCACCTTTTCCGCCGGCACTAAATGTTGCTCCGTTGGCTGTTAATGTTTCACCTTTAAAAGGTAATCTTGGAATTTTTAAGATGACATCATAGTTTAAACTTCCGATAACTGTGATTTTCTTATTCATCCTTATTTTCCTCCTACTCAAAATTTATTTTGTTTCCTATTATTAAAAAGAATAAAGGCGCAAAGTTTATTTTTCCCTGCGCCTTTATTATAATTCAATTCATATTGAAAATATATTAGTGCCGCAATGTTTATTAATTTTTTGCGGTTTATTTTTTAGTTTTCAGCTTTCTTATGTCTTGAAATAAATCCTGCAACGTCCTGCTGAATGAATTCGAAGTATGAAGCTACGATGATAATAATACCAGTTACAACGAACTGCCAGAATGAGTCAACGTTGATAACTACCATACCTACTTTTAATACTGCTAACATTAATGCACCGATGAATGTTCCAAGTGCTGTACCTTTACCACCTGCCATTCTTGTTCCACCGATAGCTGCTGCTGCGATTGCGTTTGTTTCATATCCGCTACCTGCTGTTGCTTCTGCTGAACCTAAGCTTGCTAACATAATCATACCTGCAATTGCTGAGCAAACACCACAGAAGATGTATGCAATGTATTTTGTCTTAACTACGTTAACACCTGATAACTTAGCTGCTTCTTCGTTTCCACCTACTGCATATAAGTAATCACCACTTCTCATCTTTGATAAAAGAATGTGTGCTACTAAGAATACAACTACCATAACTATAATGTAGTATCTGATTCCTCCAACTAATTCTCCGTTGAAGATGTTTCTGTATGAGTCCGGAACGTTTGTTACAGGTACACCACCTGTTACTACATAAGCAAGACCTCTGTATAAACTCATTGTACCTAATGTTGCGATAAATGGCTGTAACTTCATCTTATTAATTAAGAATCCGTTAAATGCACCAAGAACTGCACCAACTACAAGTCCTACTAAAATTCCAAGGAATGGATTCATTCCATAGTTTACTGTACATGAAGCAACTATAATACCTGTAATTGCGTATGTACAACCTACTGAAAGGTCGATACCACCTGTGATGATTGTAAACATCATACCTACTGCAAGTACACCGTTTAATACCATCTGCTGTAAAATAGTTACAAAGTTGTTATAATTTAAAAAGTTACTGTTTAGTACTGTAAAGACAACTGCCATAGCCAAGGTTGCCAGCAATACTACAAACTCACGTTTATATTTATCCCATATATTTTTCATTTTGATTACCTCCAATTGCTAAATCAAGAATTGAATCTTCTACAAAGTCAACCTTATTTGTTAACTCAGCTGTTATTCTTCCTTCACTCATAATTATCATTCTGTCGCTTATACCCATGGCTTCAGGTAATTCTGATGAAACTACGATAATACTCTTTCCATCTTCTACTAACTGTTCCATAAGTCTGTAAATTTCTGCCTTAGCACCTACGTCAACACCTTTTGTAGGTTCATCGAAGATAATTATATCTACATCTGTAGACATCCATCTTGCCAAAATAACTTTCTGCTGGTTACCACCTGACATGTTGCTTGTCATATAATCAACACGTCTTGGATGTACGTCCATTTCTTCGAAGTAAACTTCTGCGTTTTTAATCTTCTTCTTTGTGTCTGTAAATGGACCTGTCATATATTTCTCTAAGCTTGATATTGCTATATTTTCATAGTTATTAGAAAGATTCATAAATCCCTGTGTTTTTCTGTCTTCAGGTAATAAACCGATGCCGGCTTTTAAGGCTTTTGTTGTATTCCAGCCATTCTTTACTTCTTTACCTTTAAGAATAATCTTTCCTGATGTTCTCTGATCTGCACCAATAAGTGTTCTCATGACTTCAGTTCTTCCTGCTCCAACTAATCCGAAGAATCCTAAGATTTCACCTTTGTGAAGTTCAAAACTTACGTCATTATAATTTTCATTACATAAATGTTCTACTTTTAATACTACTTCATCTGTCATTGGACTAGGTTTAAGTCTTGATGCCACTGCTGCAACATTTCGACCAACCATTGCGTGAATCAGTTCATCTCTTGTAGTACTTGCAATATCCATTGTCTGGATATATTCTCCATCTCGAAGAATTGTTGCTCTGTCACAAATCTGGAAAATTTCTTCCAATCTATGACTTACATATAATATTGTTACGCCCTGTTTTTTAAGTTTTCTTACTACTTCAAACAAAGCTTCTGTTTCTTTTGTTGTAAGTGAAGCTGTTGGCTCGTCAAGAGATATAATCGTTGAATGATGATATAACGCTCTTGCAATTGCTAACATCTGCATTTCACCTGCTGTTAATGTTGCAACCAAATCTGATGATTTAAAGTTACAGTTTAAGTCTTCTAATATTACGTCTACATCTTTATTCATTTTTTTGAAATCAATAAAGATTCCTTTTTTAGGTTCATATCCCATTGTTACGTTCTGTCCAACGGTAAGATCTTTTACTACCAATGTTTCCTGATGAACCTTAGATATTTTGCCATTTACAATAGCATCATTTGTGTCTTTAAAGCTTACCTTTTTACCATGAAGTCTTACCTCTCCTTCATATTCAGGATAAACTCCATGCAAAATATTCAATAGTGTTGATTTCCCTGCACCATTTTCACCAAGCAATGCATGAACTTCACCTTCTTCTACTGAAAAAGAGATATCTTTAAGGACGTGTACTCCCGGAAAGCGTTTGTTAATCTTAACAAATTCAACAGCCTTCGCCATAATCGTTCCTCCTTTATATATGTGGGAGAAAGTTTTACCTTTCTCCCACTTTACAAATCAAATCTTCTAAATTATTGTGTCTAAACTATTCTGTTACATATTTTGGATCTGTCCAACCAATGATGTCTTTTGCGTCTTTATCTACGTTAGTCTTATCGATAAGAGCCTGTGGAGTATGTGTTACTCTAGGAATATCCTGTCCGGCTAATACTCTTAATGTTACTTCTGTAGCAACCTGTGACATATAGTAACCAAATGAATCAACTGTTGCATCTAACTTACCGGCTCTGATTGAGTCATAAGCTTCACCGATACCATCAACACCTACTACTAAGATATCTTTCTTAGCTTCTTCAACTGCTTCTACTACACCTAAAGCCATATCATCGTTGTTACAGAAGATAGCCTTTAAGTCTGGGTTCTGCTGAATCCATGTGCTTGCTAATTCTTTAGCTTTCTGTCTATCCCAGTCAGCATTCTGTTCTGCTACTACGTTAAGTCCTGAATTGTTGTCTTTGATCCATCCCTTGAATCCTGCTGTTCTTTCACGAGCTGCGAAAGCTTTTGCCATACCGATTACGATAGCTACATCACCTTTGTCACCAAGCTTCTTTGAAACCCATTCAGCTGCTAATTCACCATTCTGGTAAGCATCCGGTCCTACGAAGTAATCTGCTGCTGCGATTAATCCATCGTTTACGTTAATTGTAGGAATCTTTTTGCCTTTAGCGTTATCAACTGATGCTGTTAAGTTTGAATCTGAGATTGGGCTTAACATTAAAGCGTTGTAACCCTGGTTTACTAAGTTGTCTGTCATTGTCTGCTGTCCGATTTCATCACTTTCATCTGTTGTTCCGTCAATCTTAATTGATACGTCTACGCCTGCATCTTTAAGTACCTTTTCTGACTGTTCATAACCATTTTTAAAGTTACGCCAGAATTCGTTTGAGAATGACTTTGCGATGGCACCCATCTTTAAACCACTCTTAACTTTTACTTCGTCTCCGTTATCTTTACGGATGTCTTCGATAGTCTTGCTGTCTTTAACTGTATCAGGGTTAAATTCCTCTGTAGCCTGTGTGTCATTTGAGGCTGCTGTTGTTGCGTTGTTTGAGCTAGATGATGAATTTCCACATCCAACTAAACCGATTACCATTGTTGCTGCAAGGGCAACTGCTAAAAATTTCTTTCTCATTTGTGTGTTCTCCTTTTTCTTTTTTATTTTCTCTTTATTTCAACATGTCCAGAACAAGGCGCTGTGCCTCAACTCCGTCACGTTTAGATACTACTTCAGCTATTCTGTCCATTCCGATTTCATCAATTATTTTTGAAATCTTTTCGAATGAATTGATGTTTGCCTGTGTTTCAAGCTTTGCGTTTTCTCTAATTGGGAATGTATCGAAGAATACAACTCCCTGATAATTGTACTTCTTTAAATAGTAGATAAACTCAGCTGCGTGAGCTATATTTACTGAACCAAATATCATTCCGCTGTCCATCTGTGAATATCCGTCGTTCATATGTAATCCATAAAGTTTTCCCATACTTGCTGCAAGTGCTAGTCCGTATGCCGGGGAATCTCTCTTCATTAACATATGACAGAAGTCTAATGTACATCCTACATTTGGTCTGTCTATCTCTTTAATAAGAAGTAATGTCATTCCTGTGCTGTCAACCATTGAGAAGTTTCTTGGTTCAAATGGTTTGTACTCGATGCTGTATTTCATGTCTGGTGCATAATCTGCTAATTCTCTGAAAGCATCTATCATTTGGTTCCATGCTTCTTCATAGTCAACTTGGAACGCATAATCAAAACCGTCATTTTCTAACCATAATGTTATGTATGTTCCACCAAGTTCTCTACAAATATCTGTAGCTTCCTTACAATATCTGATGGCTCTTTCTCTAAGTTCCGGATCAGGATTTGTTAAGTCTCCGTTTGTGAAATCATTTCTCCAACGAACTGCCAATCCGTTAACTTTTAAATCACCCATGGCCTTTTTGATTTCTTCTAAATCATATCCTGCAAAATGTTCCGGGTAGTTAAACTCTAAATGTGTAATGCCGTCCATCTCGTGATATGCCTTAATTGCATCAAATACGTTCTGGCCTTTTAATATAAAAGAATTAAATCTTCCTGCGTAATTCATATTTCCTTCCTTTCTTTGTTATTTCTTTTATCTTTTGTTTTTTCAAGTTTTGTCATTTGTTTTCATCTGATAGCATAATTGTAGTACTCTTTCCATTTTCTGTCAACTATTTTCAACATTTTTCACGGTTTTCACAATTTAGACATATTTCTCTTGTGCATATTGTACAGTTTTTGTTGTTAAAAACGTTTCATTTGTTGTCACTTTTTGCTTTGTGTTATTTTTGTCTTTTCCGGTTTTTTTGATTTTTCTAACAATAATGTTATTTTTCGAGTATGTAAATTGTATTTTTTGTGTAATATGTATGCTGATTGTTGGGTATTTGAGATAAAATTATAAATAATTCTTTATTTTTCATTTTCTGTCATTTGTTTTCACTTGATATGAGAGATTTGGGGTGGATTACTTCAAGACTATTCGGGATTTGTACTATATATGGGCCGAACTCTAAGTCTGTAACTATTCAAGCCAAAAGAAAAATACCTCACGGTTTTCATTTTCTCAAACCGTGAGGTATTTTGGTATAATCTAAGGTTGTCCTATTTTTTCAAAAAATGTTCTCTATTGGGGTATTCTTCTCTATAGGCTTCCAGCGCTGCTGTCTGAAGGATTTCAAATTCTTTATCCATTCTGAACATATGAGGTGTTAGGAATGCAATGTTGCTTATTTGTTCAGCTATCTTTTTTGCAATGCCCTCATCAGATAACTGTCCCAGTCCAAAAACTGCCGAAGTGAAGCCTCTACCTCCTCGACTTACCTGAATAAATTTTTTAAATGTATTCTTTAGCTCATTTTTAAGAATGCCACGTTGCTCCTCTGACAGAATTTCATAGTTGTCAATGCACAAATTATTAATAATCTTGCTCAACTGTTTTCTCTTCGCTCCGCCTACATCAGTGGAACCACTTTCTGATATGTATTTCATTTCCATAAGATAGCCTATGAATAAGTCTTTTTTAGGCTTTCTTTTTCCATATCTTGCTGTCCATAAGCATTCTCGTAGTTCTTTATTATTGTCTGACTCTATATTTTTTTGAAAAATTTCTAATCTTTTCTCAGGTTCCATTTCTTCATAAAACTCTTCTCCAAAAAGTTCTTTTTTTAACTCGTTTTTAGACTTTTCATTTGTCTCTTTCTTAGATTCTTCTTTAAATTCTTTGTTAAACCTTTCACTCCACATATATTGACCCGCCTTTATTTTATGAATTTGTCTATACTGCTTTTTTCAACTTTTTTGTATTGAGACACATAATATTTTCCCTGCTGTAAATTATGATTTTTCATACTATTGCCCTGATAAATATCTACAACTAATCGTGAAATTTCTAATGCCTGATCTTCTTTGTCATTGTATACCGTTCCCTGCATTTCGCCATTCTTTATTGCTGTTAAAGCATCATCCAAACCGTCAATTCCAAAAATAATCGGCCACTGCTTCTTGTCATATTTTGATTTTTTATATGCCTCCAATGCTCCTAATGCCATTTCATCATTGTTGGAAATTATCATTTCTATCTTATCGCCATATTGTTCAATTAATTGGTTTGTTCTGTTTTCTGCCTGTCCTCTATTCCAATCTGCAAACTGATAACTTAATTTTTCCAGTTTTATACCTTTGCCTATTATGGTTTTTACGGAACAGTCCGTTCTACTTATGGCATCCTGATGCCCCGCTTCACCTTCCAATAATACATATTGAATTTTTCCATCATAATTTTTATCAACTTCTTTATTCTTTTTTATATATTTTGCTGCTATCTGTCCCTGCATTTTACCTGACTGTTCTGCATTACAGCCTACATAATAAAGTTTATCCCATTGCTTCAAATCCTCTTTAACCGGTTCCCTGTTAAAGAAAATAACGGGTATGTTATTCTGTCTTGCCATTTTTATAATCTTAGAAGGCTCTGTTCTATCTACTAAATTTATACACATTATATCGCATCCTGCATCAATCATCTCTTCAACAGCTTCATTTTGATCCCTTTGGTCATTGTCTCCATTTCTTTCGGAAATCATTATCTTCATATCCTTCGTTTCCATAGTTTTTAAGTTCCCTTTTAGCTGTTCTTTTAACGCATTTATAAAAGGATCATCCTGTGTATACGTCACTATGCCTACTCTAAGTATGCTCTTCTTCTCTTCTTTATTACTTTGACAACCGCAAATATTGCAGACTAGAATTATTCCTAAAATCAAACCTACAACAATTTTCTTTCTTTTATTCATATGAATACAAAAACCTTTCAATATCAGTAGTAAATAAATCTTTTTTATAAACTATTTTGTGTTCCACATTAGTACTTTTCATCACATAAAAAGTATGGTTTAGTCTTTCAGTTATCTCCTTAACACTTTTATATCCCATTTCATATCCGTCAGGAATTATCACACATTCCACTTTTCCATAATCCACAAGGACAAGGGACTCAACATTAGTTCCAACACCATATATTTTCGCACCATTATACGAATCCTCTCTGGCGTTTTCACCCAAATCATCTAGTGAATAGTTATCTAACGCTACTATTGCATCAACTTTACTCCTGCGATTTACAATTTTAACAATGTCTTTATTTTCTATGCCATTATATTTCCACGCAACTTTCATGCCACTATCTTTTATTGCATCTTCAAACCCTTTATATCTGTCAGCTGTTTCTTCTTTTTCTTTCTGTCCTAGTACAATGCCTATTTTCTTTATAGATTTTCCAACCATTTCTTTTCCAAGACTATAGCCGATTTTGTAATTATCAGGCTTTATTACAGGGTATTCAGATTTTTTATTTTCTCCCATATAAACATCTTCAGTTACTAATATAAATGGCTTGTCTCCACAAATAGTCTTCATTTCTGTTTTTGTTTTGCTTCCCGGAGCCGGACTTATTATAAAAGCATCAACTCCATTTTCTATTTGCTCATTAATTAATTCTTTTTGATCATCTATGTTGTTGATTTCATCAGCATTACATATAATCAAATGAATATTATTGACTTTGGCTGATTCTTTTAATCCCTTTATGAAAGAATTCCAATTTTTATCACCTGAATTTTGTACAATTACTGCAACTTTCTTTTCTGTCTCATTTTGATCAAACATTTTGAAAGTGAAAAAAAGTGCTAAAACACATAATATAATTTCTGTAGCAAGAAAGATTACTTTATTCTTTTTCATTTTTGCCCTTCCTTTCTACACTTTTCTCTTCCATTTTACTTTGATTTTCACTATTAAATGGTATTGCCGGTATATGTATTGTAACTTTTGTTCCCTCATCTGCTTCACTTTCGACTTTTAATCCATACTCTTCACCAAACATAAGCTGTATTCTATTATGAACATTTATTACGCCTACACCTGAACCATGTTTTGGAACTTTACTGTTATCTGTAAGAATATTTTCCACTACTTCTTCTCTCATACCCATTCCATTATCTTCTATAGATATGTATATATCCTCTTCAATCTTTCTTCCTGTAACAGTTATCATTCCGCCTTCATCAGCATCCATATCGCCTACACCATAATAAATTGCATTCTCTAATATGGGTTGTATTACCAGTTTTACAATACAGTAATCATTAATTTCTTCATCAATGTGGAATTTTATTCCAAATCGTTCTTTGTATCTTACCATTTGAATGCTCATATAACTTTTACTGTGTTGTATTTCATCTGCAATTCTTATTATTGTTTTTCCTTTTGATAAGCTTATTCTAAGTAACTTAGCAAGCTCCGAAATCATCAATACTGCATCTGCGTTTCTGTTTGCTTCCACCATCCAGGTAATGGATTCTAATGTATTATATAAGAAGTGTGGATTTATCTGACTTTGCAATGCTGCTAATTCACTTTTTCTTCTTTGAGTCTGTTGCTTAATAATCTCGTCCATCAATTCTTCAATCTGTTCATATGATTTCTGAACTGAATATCCCAGATGTCTTATCTCTGAAGAACCTCCAACATAAATGTCTTTTTTGCCACCTGCTTCATAAGCCTTAACGGATTCATCTAACTCTCTAATAGGCTTTGAAATTCTCTTTGAAATAAATCTATTTACAACAAGAAGCATCATCAGCAATATTATAATGGTTATTACAATATAATATCTAAACTGGTTCATGCTCATAATTTGCGTGCTTTCCGTCACAACACCCACAACTTTCCAACCTGTATATGCCATATTACTTATAACATAATTTGCTTTTCTTCCATTTAATTTAAGTTCATATATTCCGTCTTCATATGAAGCAAGTTCCCTGTTGCTTTCGGTTAACTTGTTTCTGTCAATTTCAACCTTTCTTGGATGATAAATTATATCTCCATTACCATCACACAAATAATAATATACACCGTTGGAATTACCATTAATTCTTTCAAACGTTTCTTCAATAATTGAATATTTCATATCTACTAATAATATTCCGCTTATTGGTTCTTCTCCATCATTTATGTCAACTGAACGGCTAAGAGAAATAACCCAATTATACTTGTATGTTCCATCCATAAATATATTTTGCAAATGAGGTTTTGAAAAATGAATGTTCTCTATTTCTTTCTTTGCATTATAAAACCAATCCTGTTTTTTAATTTCTACGTTCTTTTTCTCTGAAGAAATTGGTTCTGCTGCCATAAGTTTTCCTTCATTGTTGTACAAAACCAGGCTTTGTATTTTGTCAGAATTTATTTCGTAAAGAAGGCTAAACTGGTTATTAAATTCCTGACTCGAAACATCGTATTGTTGAATAATGTTATAGTTCGCTGCATTTGAAATCTGTCTTATATTATACAAATCGGAATTCATTTTTTCTACTACGCTGTCTACTATGCCCTCAGTGCTTGATATATTTGTTTCTTTAACTGACAGCTTAAATCTGTTATAAATTAACAAGCCCATAACTACAGTAACTGCAATTGTAAGCATAGTTAAAACAGTCATTATTACTGACTGTATATCAAGACCTATAAATTCCCCTTTGTGAAACCATTTTCTTCTTCCTCTATTAAGATTTTTCCCGCCTGTTTTACTTTTATTTTTCAATATTCCATCCCTGCATATATTTATGATTTTAATTTTGCATTTCGATATTTAGATGGTGAAATTCCAAATTTCTTTTTGAATACATAACTAAAATAGTTTGCGTCCATATATCCAACCATTTCACCAATCTTGTAGCTTTTCTCATTTGTATCTAAAATTAACTTTGCTGCTATATCCATTCTATAATCTGTTAAATAAGATACAAAAGAAATTCCTGTTTCCTTCTTAAATATAGAAGAAAAGTATGAATTAGACACTCCCATTATTGAGCAAACCTTATCCAAGGATAAATCTTCTTCCATATATCTGTTTGCGACGATATTTTTTGCGTCATTTATCAGTCTTCGTGATTTACTGTTTCGGACACTCTTTAATTGTTTTCCCATTTCTGTGGAAACTTGCACAATCCATTTTTTTAGTGTGCTTTCATCCATTTTTGGCACCTTTTCATAAGGGTTGCTCATTTCGCCCAGAAAATCGTTAAAGTCAATAAAATTATTTTCGCAAAATCTGTAGAATGCTCCTACCATTTCCATTGTATATAACTTATATTGGCTAACCGTATTGGAATTACCATGTATTCTGTCAACTTCCCTGTTTGTTGCAGCCTCTATTTCCTGTTCGTTTCCCAGATAAATGGCCTTAAACAATTCATGCATCTTTGTTTCTTCTGACTGTAATCCCATATTTTGTTTGTTTGATGTGATTTCATCAATATTTATGGCTCTCTTTGTTCCGTATAATACTCTGTATGATACGGCTTCCCTTGCCCCATCATACGAATTATTAATATTTGATATGTTATCACATACCATACCTATCCCTGCAGTTACTACTGCTCCAATTACTCTGTTAACCCACTTACAGAATTTATCACAAACATCAGTAAGTTCTACTGTCTCTTCTTTTGATTTCAATTCTATAATAAGAACTGTATTTCCTAAATATATAAATTCCCTACACTTGAATTTTCCCACTATTCTTGCTTTTATCTCTCTCTCAACCGACATAGATAATAATAATGGCGACATTTCTTCCGGAACATTATTTTCTGAAGTGTGAAAAACTGCACAACAAAAATACGGTCCATTTAAATCTATCTTGTATGCCTGCAAAAATTTCTCATATTCACTTTCGTTAACTCTTCCCTCTATTAACGAAACAAAAAAGTTAGTCTGAATAATTGGCAAAACATCATCGAAATAATTTTCAAGCTTTTGAACATTTAATTTTTCTTCTCTTTCTTTATCCAATGAATTCTTAACACGCTTAAGGCACTCTGACAATTCCACAGCGTTAATTGGTTTAAGCATATATTCATCTATTTCAAGATGCACTGCTTCTTTTGCATAATCAAATTCATCAAATCCCGTAAAAATAATTATATGAACATTTTTGTATTCATCGTTTAATCTTCTCGACAGTTCCAGACCATCCATATAAGGCATTTTTATGTCAGTTATAACAATGTCAGGTTGTAACTTTTCTACTAATTCTAATGCTTTTACACCATTTGTTGCACTGCCTACAATCTGCAAACCTAATTGTTCCCATAATATTCGGCTTTTTATTGCATCAATTACTTCTTCTTCGTCATCCACCAAAATAACTTTGTAATTTTCCATATTAGTTTTCTCTATATCAGTATTATTTTTTATTTCCATATTTCTCCCACCTGTTTTTTTTATTATAACAAACTATGAATTGCTTTTAAACCAATTTAGACTAAAAGCCGTTCCATTAATCATATAGATAATTAGAACGACTTTTAGCTTTATCATTAAGAAATATTTTCTAATATTTATTTTTTCTGTACATATTTAAGGCAGTCAAGAGTTACTGCTGCAAGGATGATAATACCTTCAAAAATAAACTGGAGGTTTGTATCAATTCCAAGGATTGTAAGGGAATAAGTAAGGGAAGTGAAAATAAGAACACCTGTTACTACACCTGAAATCTTACCAATACCACCTGTAAATGATACACCACCAACTACGCAGGCTGCGATTGCATCCATATCCCATCCTTGTCCATATGCTGCACTACCTGAACCAATCATTCTGTTACATTCAAGCCATGAACCAAATCCATAAAGAATACCTGCAAGAATGAATGCTCCCATAGTTACTTTGAATACTGAGATTCCTGATACTGCTGCTGCTTCAGGATTTCCACCTACAGCAAACAGATTTTTTCCAAAAGTTGTTTTATTCCAGATAAACCATACAATTGCAATGGCAACTAATGCCCAAAGTATAATTGTTGGGAAACCACCTATTTGAGGAATGAAAATATTAGGTATTGCCTGGTCAATTGCACCGAATGAAACACCTTTTGTTGCATATGTAACTAAACCAAAAATAATAAGCATGTTAGCCATTGTTGAAATAAATGGATGCATCTTAAATCTTGCCATAAAAAATCCTGCTATCATAGCAAAGAATGTTGTAAGTACAATGCAGACAACTAATGCCAAAATTGCTCTGTTTACAGGACCCATACTTGAAAAGTCAAATATGTGACCAAATACTCCACCTGTATTAATACCGTTATGCATTATTATGGTCGACGCTACCATACCCATACCAACCATACGTCCTACGGAAAGGTCCGTTCCTGTTAAAAGGATTAATCCTGCAACCCCAAGGGCGAGGAACATTCTAGGGGAAGCCTGTTGCAGAATGTTAAGTATGTTTGTGTATGTAAACAACTGTGTATTTTTTACTATTGGAGTTACTGCACATAATCCAATAAATATTAGAACAATAACAATATACAAGCCATTCTTGTAAAGAAACTGTGCTAAATTAAATGAATATTTATAGTTTTCTATACTCTGTGCTTTCTTTTGTGCAAATGTATATTTTGACATTCTCAACAAGTCGATTAAATGATACTTATGTAAAAACGCATCATGTTTTCTGTCTTTGATTTCCTGACATTTTGATTCATGTGCCATCTTCGCATCATATAATTTATTCTTGTAAACATATTTTTCATCTTTAATCTCATCCGGATCGGATAATTTACTTAACTGTGCTGTATGTTCTTCTTTTAATACTGCACAAATTCTCTCATACTCTTTCTTTTCAGCCTCTTTTTCAGCTTCACAACTTTTAACCACCTTATTGTAGTACTGGTTGTTATAATTCTTTGAAAGATAATCTTCAGCTTCTGCAATTAATTTGTTTACTTTGTCTTTATTACGACTTTCAACTGCGTTTGCCTCTTCTAATACTTTTTTATCGTTTTCGATAATTTTTGTCTTTTCTTCTTTTGATAGATTTTTGCTTTCTTTTACAACTGCAATATGGTTCTTTAAGCTTCTAACTTTGTCTGTACCATCTAATCTTAAAGCATCTATCTGTTCCTGTATTTTTCCTATATATTCATCTATGGGCTCTCGAAGTTTTAACTCCTCTTCAGCCGAAAGAATAAATCCTTTCTCTGCCATATCTTATGCTCCTCTCTTTTTTACAAATACTTAGCACTAAGTCTTAATAATTCTTCCTGATCTGTTTCTTTAGTGTTAACTATTCCTGCCAAATGTCCATTAGACATAACGCCTATTCTATTAGTTATACCTAAAATTTCCGGCATTTCAGATGAAACAACTATAATTGTTTTTCCCTGTTTTGCCATGTTTATAATCAATTCATATATTTCGTATTTGGCTCCAACATCAATACCTCTTGTTGGATCATCCATCATAAAGATATTAGGTGAACGTTCAAGCCATCTTCCAAATATTGCTTTCTGCTGATTACCACCTGAAAGGCTTGAAATCATATCGTCAGGTCCCATACATTTAGTATGCATAACTTTTATTTCATTTGCCGTTGCACGAACCATTTCATCTTTGGATAATGCTATACCTTTTTTGTAGTGATTCATATTTGCAATAGTAGTATTAAATGTAATGTCTCCCTTTAAGAATAAGCCATTGGCCTTTCTTTCTTCTGTTATAAGTGCAAAGCCATGATCCATTGCATCCTTTGTTGATGTAAAATTCATTATTTTTCCATCATAAATTACATTTCCTGCTGCTCTTGTACGCATTCCAAATATTGTTTCAAGTAATTCCGTTCTTCCTGCACCTACAAGTCCATATAATCCGAAGATTTCTCCTTTTCTTATGTCAAATGATATATTCTGAAGTTTAGGTGCGTATTTAGTAGACAAATTTTCCACTGAGAAAATAACTTCTCCCGGCTTATTATCTACAGGTGGAAATCTGTTATCAAGTGAACGTCCAACCATTGCTGAAATAAGTTCATTCATATCTGTGTCTTTGCTATCTTTTGTCATAACAAGACTTCCATCTCGTAAAACTGAAACCTGATCACAAATTTCGAATATTTCATCCATTTTGTGTGATATGTATATTAATGAGATTCCCTGTTCTTTCAACTGTCTCATCATCTTAAATAACTTTTCAACTTCAGGTGCTGTTAGTGATGATGTAGGTTCATCAAGTACAATTACTTTTGAATTGTATGATATAGCTTTTGCTATTTCACACATCTGTCTTTGTGATACAGACATTTTCTTCATTGGCTGAGTCATATTAACTGTAATTCCAAGTTTTCTGAATAAGTCTGAAGCTTCTTTTTTCATTCTTCCTTCATCAACTACGCCCATTGAGTTCTTAGGATATCTTCCTAAAAACAAATTATCTACAACACTTCTCTCAAGGCACTGATTAAGTTCCTGATGTACCATTGCCACACCATTTTCCAGTGCTTCTTTAGGACCTGAAAAGTTTACTTCTTTTCCATCTAATATTATCGTTCCTTCGTCCTTTTGATAAGTTCCGAAGAGACATTTCATCATTGTCGATTTTCCGGCTCCGTTTTCACCCATAAGTCCCATGATAGACCCTGGTTTAACATTTAAACTAATATGTTTTAAAACCTTATTTCGGCCAAATGATTTGCTCATTCCATTAATCGACAAGATGTATTCATTCTTATCTCCTGCCATATTTATACTTCCTCTTCTTTTAATAAGGGGGCTTTAAAGCCCCCTTCTACAACCAGTTTAATCTTTAATTAGAATTCTATTTTGAAAGAATTGATGTATATGAAGCTGCATTATCTGTTTTAACCATGTTAATTGCAAATGCATCATATTCGCTAGGGTTACCTAAACGGTTTGTAATATTTGATTCTGTCTGACCATCACCACCGATGTAATCTACTTTAAGGTTAAGAAGATCATCATAATTTTCAAGTAATGGCTGATATGTTGAGCTAAGGAAGTTATCTGATGCATTGTAAATGTTAAGCCATACTTTCTTTTCAGGACTCTTACTTGCATCAAGCTTTTTTGAAACCTTGTCATAAATCTTTGTTGAATCTGTAAAGTCTTTATAATTGTCTTCTGTTACAGCTACGTTTAATGCGTAATATGATCTTTCTTCTTCGCTGTATCTGTAATCTTCATCCTTTGTAAGGCAGTTTCCTGCATCATCTGCTGTACCGATACCTGTATCTACATCTACACCATCAAGTGCATTACGAAGAACTCTAAGTGTAAGGTATGCCTGTACGTCTGCGTGCTGTGAAATTGTTCCGCCGTAGCCTTCTGCAATTGCTGCTACTGCATCGCTGTTAGCGTCATATCCAAATGTTGGAACTTTGTTGTCCTTTGCCCATGCATTGAACATTGACATTCCCATACCATCGTTATTAGAAACAACTACATCAATCTGTTTACCAAATGAAGCTGTCCATGTTCCAATTGCGTTACCTGCTGTTGCTGCATCCCATGTTGCTCCGGCTGAGTTTTTCATTTCCTGAGAAGCAAGTTCTCTGATTGTATATGTTTTTCCGTTAACTTCTAATTTTGCATCTTTAACTACTTTTGATGTTCCATCAACGTTTGTTCCTGCAGGTGATGAATCAACGCTTCCATCTTTGTCTACTGCTGTTCCAAGCTGTGAACGAACACCACATGTACGTGCTATTGAATCATTATGTCCGATATCACCAATTGCAAGTACATATCCGATTACTCCGTCTCCGTTTCTATCGATCTTGTCAATATTCTTTTTGATGTACTCAAGTACCATCTGTCCCTGAAGTTCCGCACCCTGATTAGCATCAAATCCTACATAATATGTTTTGTCATTAAATGTAAGTGCTGTCTTATCAAGTTCACCTGTTGAACTGTTTGATGGCTGACGATTGTACCAACATAAAGGCTTGTCCTTATTGGCTACGTCTCCGCCTGAACTGCTTCCGCCACTTCCATTACTTGAACTTCCTCCTGATGAACCACATCCTACCATTGATACTCCAATTGCTGCCGCTACCAACACTGTTAATAATTTTGATTTTCTCATTTAACTGTTCCTCCTGTTTTTTAACTTTTTGTTTTCCTGTCTCATTGACTACGTTCATTATAGATTTTATCTTGTACAAAAAAAATAGAATATTTTTAGATTAAATAGCAATTTTTTTCTATTTTTTACTTTTTTTATGGATATTTTTACTAATAACGTTTTTATTTTTTATGTAATTTTGTTGTTATTTGCTTGTTTTTTCTTGTATAATTTGTGTATTTTTGTATTTTTATGTTAAAAGTTGTCCTTATTCCCATCCAGCCATTCATCCACCCCAACCGAAAATAAGAGCCGCACTAAGCGACTCTTATTTTTTCATTAATAAATATCAATTATTATATATTCTCTATTTTTCTAACATTGTTTTTGCAAATATTATTGCGCCTTTTACTCCGTTGTCTACTTTATCTTCTGAGTACTGGATTTCAAGGCTTTCTGCCGGATACGGTTTTCTTGCATGCACATACAATCTTTCTTCCAAATAATCCTTAGGGAAGCCTTTCATATTAATTACTCCGCCACCGAAAATAATGGAGTCAGGATTTAGTATATTGATTTCAGCGCATGCCACGCAGGCAATATTGTCCACAAAATTCTTTAGCACCGTATCATTGCTTTTCTTTACAAACAAATCATTCATGTCTACATCAGGATAGTATTCCTCTTTCAACTCAACCAACTTCCAACCTGACGCATAGCACTCTGAGCAGCCAAGGTTTCCACAGCCACATTGACTTGTTCCACCGATCATTGGAATGTGACCAAGTTCTCCTGCCACACCATCTTTGCCTGCCAGTGGTTTTCCATTGATAAATATTGCGTTACCTACTCCTGTGCCAATGTAAACACCAATGCCTACACCTTCATCACTAAGCTTTTTATCATACTTGTCCCAGTAATATAACATATTTACGTCTTTTTCCAATACAACAGGAATGCCAAGATTTTCTTCTAATTCTTTTCCAAGAAAAAGCCCATCCATTCCTTTTATGTTAGGAACCTGAAGAATCTGCTTTCTGTCTGAACTTAAAGTTGCAGGGATTCCAATTGCAATCTGCTTAACCTGCACATTCTTGCAATACTTATCAAGATAATTCTTTAAAACTTCAGTCAAACTTTCTGATATGTTTCCGTCCTTAAATGTTTCCTTGCTTGAAACCCTTTCAAAATCCACAAGCTGATCATTTTCATCAGTACGCCCGATTCTTATATTAGTTCCGCCGATATCAATACCAATTACACATTCATTATTCATAAGTCACCTCTGCCTTATTTTATGCACAACAATTCTGTTAAATTTCTACTTTGACACTTCTACAAGCTTCTTAACTCTTTAACAATCTCTTTATAAGATTTTTCCTTGCCAAATAATGCTGATGTTCCAAGGATAAATCCTTTAACACCAACCTTGCTTAAAGTTTCCACTCTTTCAGGTGAGCATGCACCATCAAGCATTACCTCGTAGCCATATTTTTCTTTTAATTCTACTAGCTGTGCAATCTTTTCATCTACTGAAGAGATGTACTTCTGTCCTGAGAATCCCGGATTAACACTCATTACCATTACATAATCCACAAATGGTAACAATGGCTTAATTGTTTCTACCGCTGTTCCCGGATTAATTGCAATGCCCGGCTTTACGCCCAAGTCTATAATTGACTGTAATGTTCTTGTTGGATGTACATCTGATTCGGGATGAATATAAATAATGTCAATTCCCAATTTTGCAAACTTCTCAACATAGTTGCCAGGATTTTCAATCATCAAATGTGCATCAACAGGTATTGTTGATGCTTTGCAAATATACTCCACATCCTGTAATCCCATTCCAAAGTTTGGAACAAACTGTCCGTCCATAATATCAATATGGAAGATATCTACCCCTGCTTCAATTAAATCATTAACTTCCTTCTCCAAGTTTCTGTAATTTGCACACATCATTGATGGACATAATAATTTTTCCATAATATTCTTCCTTTCTTCTTTCATAATTCGATGATATAAACGTTTACATCTTTTCTAAAAACTATGAGAAACACATATACGTTTCCCATTTAGTTGCCTCTTATGTTTCTTACTTGTTTTTAGTGTAAACGTTTACATTATTATTGTCAATATATTCTTCTATAATTTATCAAATAGCTTATTTTCCTGTTTTTCTTTTCACTAATTTCACCGGAACCACAATATGGCTTTCTTCCGGCCTTTCTCCGTCCATTAGTTTTTCCAACATTTCAGCTGCTTTTTCAGACATTAACTCTATCGGCTGTTCCACCGTAGCTATAGGTGTTGTAGCAATCTCTGATAACAGGCTATTATCATAGCCGAATACTTTTACCTGAGAAGGCACCTTTATTTTTAATTCTTTTAATGCCTTTAATACACCTATGGCAATAAGGTCAGTTGTGGCAAAAACTCCATCAATCTCTTTGTCTTTCCCGAATAGTTCTATGGCTTTCTCGTAAGCATCCACCTCCGATACATTGTCAAGACTTACTAATCGTGGCTTACCGCCTGTTTCTTCCATTGCCTTACAATAGCCTTCCCATCTTTTTATATGTGTTGAGCCTTTATCCTTAGGGCAAAAACAAATTATATTTTTGCAACCTTTTTTAATCATTTCGTTTGTTGCCTGATATCCACCTGACACGTTGTCGCTTTCAATAAGAACCATATCCTTTTTGGTGTTTCCATACGCCGGTTCCCTGTCTATGTAAACCGTAGGTATTGAAGTCTTTTTCTCCTTCTCGGTTGTAACGGAGACTATATGAATAATCCCCCCTACGTGCTGAGCCTGAAGCATATTGATGCACTGGCGTTCCATTTTGTAATCCTCATTGGTGTTACATATTATGGTTGCATATCCTCTTTCAAAAAAAATAGTCTGCACTTTTTTTGCTATTTTGCTAAAAAATTCAATGGAAATATCAGGAACAATTATTCCGATTGTTGTGAATTTCTGAGTTCTAAAACCTTTTGCCAAAAGATTAGGTACATAGTGGTTTTCTTCCATAACCTGCAATATTTTCTTTTCAGTTTCAGGTGCAACCTTTCCATTCCGGTTAATTACCCTTGAAACAGTGGCAATTGACACCCCTGCTAATTTTGCAATATCTTTTATGGAAATACTTTTTTTACTCATAACTACTCCTTTTTTGGCAAACTCTTAATTCTAATTGTAAAGCACATTAGCTTATTTCGCAAGAAAGAAAAGGAGACAGGAAAAAATCCCATCTCCTAAAAATTCTTATATAACTCTAATACTAAATTCTTTATTAGAAACTGTTTAAATTACAATATCCATTAAGCTAAATAGCTTTCAAACTATAATTTATTGTTAAACTAAATATCCTTAAGATTATAATCTCTTTAATAATGCCTCTGTCATATCTTCGTATCCTGGCTTGCCAAGTAATGCGAACATATTCTTCTTGTAGCTTTCTACACCAGGCTGGTTAAATGGATTAACTCCAAGAATGTAACCACTTACGCCACATGCAAATTCATACATATAGAATAATTCACCAAGGTAAAATTCGTTCTGTTCAGGAACCCTTACCATAAGGTTAGGAACATTTCCATCTGTGTGAGCAAGAATTGTACCGTTCATGGCACTCTTGTTTACAAAATCCATATCCTTACCTGCTAAGTAGTTAAGTCCGTCTAAATCTTCAGGATCTTCGTCGATAACTACTGAAGCTCTTGACTTTTCAATGTTGATTACTGTTTCAAACATTGTTCTTGAACCATCCTGAATGAACTGTCCCATTGAGTGAAGGTCTGTTGTAAGGTCAACTGCTGCCGGGAAAATACCCTTCTGGTCTTTTCCTTCACTTTCGCCGTACAACTGCTTCCACCATTCACCAAAGTAATGAAGACTTGGTTCGTAGTTAGCTGTAACTTCGATAAGCTTACCTTTTCTTAATAATATATTTCTAATTGCTGCATATTTCATTGCATCATTTTCTTCGAATGCGTTGTTTAATGCTTTCTCTCTTCCGCTTGCTGCACCTTCCATTAACTTGTCAATGTCAGCACCACTTACTGCAATTGGTAATAAACCTACTGCTGTAAGAACTGAGAAACGTCCTCCAACATCATCAGGAACTACGAAGCTTTCGTATCCTTCTGCTGTTGCAAGTCCTTTTAATGCACCCTTCTTAGCATCAGTTGTTGCATAAATTCTCTTTGCAGCTTCTTCTTTTCCATATTTCTTTTCCAGTTTTTCTTTGAAAACTCTGAAAGCGATAGCTGGTTCTGTTGTTGTACCAGACTTAGAAATAATGTTAACTGAGAAATCTCTATCTCCAACTACATCAAGTAATCCCTGTAAGTATGAAGGGCTAATGCTATTACCTGCATAGTAAATTTCAGGTGTCTTTCTTACTTCCTTAGGCACATTGTTGTAAAAACCATGTCTTAAAAATTCAATTGCAGCTCTTGCTCCAAGATAAGAACCACCAATACCTATAACGATAAGTACTTCTGAATCGCTCTGAATCTTTGCTGCTGCTTTCTTGATTCTGTCAAATTCTTCTTTATCATAATCAACCGGCAAATCAATCCATCCAAGGAAATCATTACCTGCCCCTGTTCTTTCAACTAAAACTTTTTTTGCGTTTTCGGCAATTTCTTTCATGCTGTTAACTTCATCATTTGAGATAAATGATTCAGCTTTTGAATAATCAAATGTAACTTTAGCCATGTCTCAATTCCTCCGTTTATTACAAAACTAAATTACATTATAAAATGTTGAAACGATTTTTTCAAGACTTTTGCCTTACATTGTTGATTATTGTAGAAATTCGCCAATCACTTGGTTAAGGATTTGTTCATCTGATTCAAATTCCTTGTTATTAGTACTAGTTTCAGATTGCTTTTCTTGTACAATATTTTCATTTCCCAGTTTTTCCATATGGCCATTTTCTCTAACCACAACTGAATCTTCCAAATAATCAACCAAAATATAGGTAAGTTCTGTCTGTTTTTCGGATATTTTTGTGCTTCGGTTAATCATGTCAAGAACCATTCCAAAGAAATATCCAATCAAAACGTATACTATCGCCTCTATCTTACTTTTTCCCGTAAGATAAATTCCAAAACCTGTTCCAACTGCCAATGTAACACTTAAAATAATACACACGTTTATAATATTATTAAGCTTATTTAATGAAAATATACCTAATTTGCATTTATTCAGACTTCTTGCAGCAAAAATCATTGGATTCGCCACGTGCCCGTTTATTTCTTTTATGCTGTCATATTTCATTTTAATCTGTCTTAAAGTTGCATTCTTTGGATTTGACATATGCTCTGCTTTTCTAATCATTCTGCCATATCCAAATGCCGCCAGCCATTTTGTAAAAATTCCCAACAAAAAAATACTTCCCATTACGTATAGAAAGTATTTCTCGTTAATTATCTTCGGTGCATTGTTATAAAACCATTCCTTCATTTCAATAAAAGTATAATCTGCCATACTAAAAAATCCCCCTCACTTAAATGTATAGTAATCCATCTGAAAACTTATTAGCATTTTAGCACATTTTCTTTTATTGCACACCAAAAACCGTTCGTCGTAATTCGCCATTTAATTTTTAGATTAAATTGTTTTCCTTACAAAAATAGTAAATTCCATCTTCCGCAATATGACCGCAAATCTGCTCTGATATGGCTTTTAAATCATCAGATGCATTTCCCATTGCTATAGGATGTCCAACTTGTTCAAACATTTCAATGTCATTATTGCCGTCACCGAAAGCCATTGCCTGAGACTTGTCTATGCCATAGTATTCAAGAACTTTATTTACGCCAATGCCTTTTCCAACGTTTTTTGGAATAATGTCAATAGCACGGTTCCACCAGGCAGCAATTTTAGCATTTTCTGTATCTTTCACTATAATGTGGTACTCTTCTTTGTAGCCACCCATCATTATCTGATAAACATTATCTTCCTCAACCGTTCTGTCAAAGTCCTCTGACACGTCAACAGTCATCTTTGCTATTGCAAAATAGTCAACCAAGTCTTTTTCACTACCATTAGCTATAACTTTCTCATCAGTTGCCACAGCTATTGGACGATTAATTCCCGCTGCATTTCTTATAATTGTTTTAATATCATTTGTTCTTAAGGGATTACTATATATCTGCTTGTTTCCACAATGACAATATGAGCCGTTAAAATTAATAATGGCATCAAATTCCACGCCCTGGAATTTTGGTACATCCATTGGTGAACGTCCTGTTGCAATACAAATTATAATGCCTTTTTCCTGTAATCTTCTTAGTGTTTCAAGCATCTTTTCCGTAACACATTTCTTTTCCATATCGATTAGTGTTCCGTCTATGTCAAAAAATATGATTTTAGTGTTATCCATATCTGCTCCTAATAATTTTTAATCATACAATTTATAAGTTTAATTGAATTTTCTGCTGCTTTTGCTTCAAAAGTAGGATAATCCATCTGTGCTCCACCGTCCGCTTTGTCAGAGATTGCTCTAATTACAACATAAGGTGTTTTATTTAAATATGCAGTGTGGGCGATTGAAGCTCCTTCCATTTCTGCACAGTCACCATTAAAGGTATCTCTTAAATAAACCTTTGCTTCATGTGTTCCAATAAACCGGTCACCTGAAACTACCTTGCCTTCAAAAATTTTAACGTCAAGCCCTGCTTCCTCTGCGCTGTCCTTTGCAAGTTTAATAAGGTTCTCATCTGCCTTAAACTCTGACTGGTCCATATCCGGAATTACCCCTTTTGCATATCCTAAAGGTGTAACGTCCATGTCGTGTTCTAACGCACTTGTTGAAACTACAATGTCGCAAATGTTAATATCATTGTTAAGTGAGCCGGCAACACCTGTGTTAACTAAGGCACTTACGCCAAATACACTTACAAGTATCTGTGCACAAATGGCTGCGTTAACCTTGCCGACACCACATTTTACAACTACTACTTCCTTGCCGGCAAGGGTGCCTTTGTAAAAGTCCATTGCGGCAATGTTCTTGATTTCTACATTTTCTAATTCTGATTTAATGCTATTGACCTCTACGTCCATAGCGCCTATTATTCCTAGCATAATTTCTCCTTTTCTATTTCAATTGCAAAAGCTATTGATTCTCTTGTCACAGGAAAAATTTTATATACGCAAACAATAGGCAGAAATTCGCAATTTTGCGAGCATAGCGTAAAGCGCAAAACCTACTGTCTGAGCCGTAGGCGAGTTTAGGTTTTCGCTTTGCAATAGGCGGCGGAGCAAAATAAGAATTTCAACGTGTTTGCATATAAAATTTTTCCTGTGACAAGAAGTTCTGTTAGCTTTTTCAATTATAGTCGAAACGGGTTTATTATGACTAGTCATAACGAACCCGCTTGTTTTTTGTTATTTTGTTTGATTTTATGTTAACCAATCATTCCACATTATTTTCCAATTTTTACAACGATCTGTTTCCTTTATTTCTTACTTGTTTTCTTCTAAGTATTGTTCAAGTGCTTTTGCCAACTGATCTGGGCATGATGTTCCTCTGCCTCCGCAGTCGATGCCTTTTAATCTTTTGATTACTTCTTCTACTTCCATTCCTTCTACAAGTGATGCAACACCCTGTGTGTTTCCCATGCATCCCATTGTGAATTTTGTATTTGTTACTTTGCCGTCTACTACGTCAAAGTCGATTGCTCTTGAGCATGTTCCTTTTGTTACGTAATGCATTTTTATTCCTCCAGTTTTCTTTCGTATATTTCTGAAACGTCGTCTATGTCTCCCTGGGCTATTAGCTGACCATGTTCAAGGAGAATGGCTTTGTTACATAGTCTTTTTACCTGTGCAAGGCTGTGTGATACGAATAATACTGTTACGCCGTGGTCGAACATTTTCTGCATTTTTCGCTCACATTTCTTTCTGAACTTAGCATCACCTACTGATAATACTTCATCTAATATTAGGATTTCAGGTTCTACTACTGTAGCGATTGAGAATCCAAGTCTTGCTCTCATACCTGATGAATAGTTCTTTATTGGTACATCTATGAATTCTCCAAGTTCTGAGAACTCTAAGATTTCGTCATATTTTTCTTCAAGAAATTCTCTTGAAAATCCAAGTACTGAACCGTACAGGAATACGTTCTCTCTTCCTGTGTAGTTAGGATCAAAGCCTGCGCCCAATTCTATCATTGGAGCAATGTGGCCGTATCTTTTTACTGTACCTGTCGTTGGTTTGTACACACCTGCGATTACTTTAAGAAGTGTACTTTTTCCGGCACCGTTTAATCCAAGGATTCCTAAACGGTCACCTTTTTGCAGTTCAAAATTTATGTTTTTCAAAGCCCAAAATTCATTAAAGTGAATCTTCTGCCCTTTTAATTTCTTTATTATTAATTCTTTTAAGTTATCTACTTTTTCTTTACTTAAGTTAAAGCGGATACTTATATTTTCAACTTTAAGTGCAACTTTTTTATTGCCCATAATCAGCCTCCTTTAGATGTATAGGATAAATCTGTCCTGATTCTTTTTAAATACAATTACACTTATGATAAGTGCAACAACACTAAACACTGATGAATAAATCAACATATTGATTTCCATTGAACTTGTAAATATTGATTCTCCTAACAATACAATGTGTCTGAAGTTTTCAATAATACAATACAGCGGATTCATTCTGATTACTGTTCTAACCACTGAGCTTCCAATATTATCAACATAATAGAATATTGCTGAGCAATACATTAACAGCATAAGTAATACGTCCCAAAGGTATTCAATGTCTCTAAAGAATACGCAGACTGTTGAAAGGAACATTGCTGCTGCTATACACATAATTAATAATACAAAAACAGGAATTACTATTTCTATAATATGCCATGTAAGTGGAATTCCTCTTACAACACCTACTATCGCAAGTACTATAAGTGATAGTAAGAATATAACGTAGTTATAAATTACACTTGATAAAGGATATAGATATTTTGGTACGTATACTTTCTTTATCATTGCCTGGTTTGATCTTATTGATCTCATTCCTATCTTTGAGGCACTTGAGAAACAACTATATAAAAGTCGTCCACAAAGAATGTATACCGGATATAATTCCGGTCCGTAAACTCCACCTTTACTTCCAAGCATAGATCCGAATACAAATGTAAGAACTATCATTGTAAGCAATGGTTCCAACAGAGTCCATATTAATCCTAAATATGATCTTCTGTATTTTAATTTAATTCCTTTCTTAACTAATTCAACTAAAAGGAATCTATATCTCATAAAACTGTCGATATAATTCTTCATAAAAATCTCCAATCCAATATGTTTGCCCTATTAAGCTTAGGACCTTCTCTCTCTTTAATTTGTACTTATTCTAAGTTCAGTCCTGTATGTCCTTAATTTAGGCGATACATTGTTTAATTATATATATTTACAAAAATATGTCAAATACATTATGTTTTGTAACATTTTTATGTTTCTGCTTATTAATCAGGTTACTTTATCTATAAAAGATTAAAGGCACCGACTTTTTTTACAAATCATTTATTTTTTCTACTTTACACCGAATACTTTTTCGCATACACGCTTTGCCGCATTACCGTCGTCTATGCAACAGAATCTATTATAAAATTCCTGATATTTATCTTTGTATTCTTCATTAACCTTATCAATATTTTTAATTGCATCTATTACTTCATCGTTAGTCTGAAGTATTGGTCCCGGAAGTTCTTTTTCAATATCAAGATAAAAACCTCTAAGAACGTCTCTGTATTTTTCAAGGTCATACATATAGTACAAAATAGGGCGTTTAAGATTAGCATAGTCAAAAAATACTGATGAATAGTCTGTCATACAAATATCTGACACAATATATATGTCTGTTATGTCACTGTAATTACTTACATTAATAACAAAATCAGACATTCCTGTTAAATCAAGCTTGTCTACTATCCAATAATGCATTCTAAGAAGAATTACATATTCATCACCTATTTCTTCTTTTAAGCGTTTAAGGTCCAGTGCCAATTCAAACTTGTACTCACCGGCACCGTAAGAATTATCATCTCTCCATGTTGGTGCATAAAGAAGAACTTTTTTATTCTTTGGTATGCCAAGTTTTGTTTTTAATTCATCTGCTTTTTTATCTAAATCCTTATCATACAAAGGATCATTTGCCGGGTATCCCAATTCTAGAATTTTGTCTTTTTCATACATAAAACAGCTCTGAAACTTTTCTGTTGAAAACGGGTTATCTGATAATAGGTAGTCCCATTTTCTTGACTGCTTGTAAACAATCTGCTTATATTTAGGGTTAGCTGAGTGTACATCATCCATATCAAAAACCAGTTTTTTAAGTGGCGTTCCATGCCATGTTTCAAGCATTATCTGACTGTCTCTCTTCGGATATGCGTGAGGTTGTCTCATATTGTTAACCCAATATTTACTTCTTGTCATGTAATAATAATATTTTAATCCAAAACGCTTAATCTTCTTACAATTTCCGTCAATTACAAGATTTTTGTCATTAACAACCCAAATATATTTAAATTTGGAACCGTAATTCTTCTGAAGGTACCGGTAAATATATTTTGGTTGTCCTGAATAGTTTCTTCCAACAAAACTTTCAAAAACAATCCAGTTGTCTTTCTGTTTCATCTTGCCAAAAACGTATAGATTAATGGTTCTATACATATGCTTTTTGCTTGTAAACATCATTACAAGTTTTCTCTTAATAAGTCTTATATTTGACCATTTTTTTACTTTTTCCATATTATAGTCTGTAGCATTTTTAAGAATTTTCTTTTCCACAAAACCATATTTTGAAATGGTCTTCTTTCCACATTCCTTAACCATAGAAGACATTAAGGCAAAATCAATTGATTCTTTATCTGCTGAATTATCATGAAACTTTCTGCTAAATACTTTTACGTAATAATCACAGGCCATTTTTTCAAAGTGATTTCTAATATCAGTTTTGCTCTCTGATAATTTCATACAATCAAGAAATGATTGAACAAAATGAGCATCCTTCCTATCATCTTCCATTTGAGAAATAGATGGCAGATTAATCTTGTCATTGTGATATCTCTTTACGTAAATACTATCCTTATTGTAGCCATAATTTTTCACATTCATAAGAACTTTAGTCCAAAATTCCGGATCAGAATAATATTTCTGTTCTTCATTAAACTTAATATTATTATCTGTTAAGAATTTCTTTTTAAACACTGTCCCTAGAACTGTTATTTCTGATAAATTGGCGAAATTTTTAAACTTATAATCATATATTTCTGAGAAATTAAAGTTATCATCATTATTAACCTTAGAATCTACTTCCTGTTCGCTTCCATCGTCGATAACATCTCCCTGATCCACATTAAAAGCGGCCTTCTTAAACCATGTATGAAAAATGCGACCATATGTAAGGTCTTTATTCTCATCCATTGTTTTCATTAATCCGGTTAATGTATCTTCCATAAGATAATCATCACTATCAAGGAAATACACATACTCTCCATTAGCCTTTAAAAGTCCCAAATTTCTGGCGGCACTTACTCCTGAATTATCACCGGTTTCATAAACTTTTAAATTAATTGACTGTGAAAACTCACTTATCATTTCTTCAATATTTTCTTCCGGATTTATGTTAGCTTTGTCTAAAACAAGCACTGTTTCTATGTCTTTATAATCCTGCTCCTTAATGCTGTCAAAACAATCTTTTAAATATTCTTTTCCTTTTCCAAAAGCAATAATAATGCTTAACATACCTTCTCCTTATAAACAAATAAAAAAATTAACTTTTAATTTATTAATCTCTATACCTTAAAAACCCTAACTACAATACTGTGAAAACATGCTTTGATTTCAATATTATAGTTAGGGCTACCTGTTTTCAAACTTTAAAAACCGTTAGTTTTTAAATTTTTAAAATTAGTTAAATCTTTTATTTAAATACTTTTTCTACTACTCTCTGGGCTGCGTGTCCGTCATCAACACAGCAGAATCTGTTGTAGAATTCTTCATATCTGTCTTTGTATTGTTCTTTGATTTTGTCGATATTCTTAATTGCATCAACTACTTCATCGTTAGTTAAAAGCAATGGCCCTGGTAAGTCCTTTTCCATATCAAGATAAAATCCTCTAAGTACATCTCTATACTTGTCCAAATCGTATGTGTAATAAAGTACAGGACGTTTCAGGTTAGCATAATCAAAGAATACTGATGAGTAGTCTGTAATAAGCATATCTGAAATAAGATACAAATCAGTAATATCATCATAACTGCTGCCGTCAACTGTAAAATCACCATATTTACTTAAATCAAGCTGATCTACTATGAAATAGTGAAGTCTTAATAACAATACATATTCATCCCCAAACTCTTCCTGAAGTCTGTTAACATCAAGATCAAGTTCAAAACCATACTGTCCTGCTTCGTAGAACTGGTCATCTCTCCATGTTGGAGCATAAAGAATAACTTTCTTATCCTTTGGAATTCCAAGTTTCTCTTTAATCTTTGCTGCCTGCTCTTCTCTGTCAGGTGCATACATTGGGTCATTAGCAGGATATCCGTATTCCAAAATCTTTTCTTTTTCAAATCTGAAACAGCTCTGAAATCTTTCTGTTGAGAAAGGATTGTCGGATAACAAATAATCCCATGCTCTTGTCTGTTTAAATACAATATCCTTGTATCTTGGGTTCGCTGAATGTACATCATCCATATCAAATACAAGTCTCTTAAGTGGTGTTCCATGCCATGTAGCTAACATAACTGTTTCCTCACGTCTCGGAATGCTAAGAGGCTGTCTCATATTGTTAACCCAATATTTGCTTCTATTCATATAGTAATAGTATTTCAAGCTGAAACGCTTACATGTTTTATGTTTCCCCGGTATTTCAACACCTTTTCTGTCAACTACCCAGATACACTTGTACTTGTCTCCGTAAGCTTTCTGCAAATATTTATATACATATTTAGGCTGTCCTGAACAGTTTCTTCCCATAAAGCTTTCAAAAACTACCCAGTTCTCTTTTAATTTCATCTTATTAAATACATAAAGAGTAATAGTCTTATTTCTAACTCTTGGGTTTTCAATCATTTTTTTGATTTTTCTATTAAAAAGAACACGCATAGCTTTCTTTTTCATCTTAGCGAAATCGTTATGTTTCATTGATTTAACCATTGCCTTTTCAGCATGTGTAAAATCATCTTTTAATACTTTGTTATTAATATCTTTTGCAAGAGTTGCTAATTCCGTAAAGAATTCATTTCTCCATCTGTCATCTTCTGACCAACGCATTTTCATAATGTATTCTTTAACAACAAACTTTGCAAGAATATAATATAAATGGTTTATAATTCTCTCATTTGTTCCTGCTGCCTTAATTGCATTCTTGTATGCAACAAAATAATCCGGCATTGTTTCCTCTCTAGAAAACTGCGAAATTGCAGGATTCTTAGCCTTATCATTATGATGGCGCTTAACATATACTGATTCTTCGTTGCTTTTAATATTCTTAGCGTTATTTAAAAGCTGAACTAAAACTTTTGTATCTGAAAAATATGTCTGTTTTTCATTAAATCTAATATTATTGTCTGTAAATAATGACTTCTTATAAATAGCTGATAAAACAGTAATCTTGTCTAATTTACGATATTTTTCAAGCATATTCGCGTAAGGTTCATTAAAGTCATAAATTACTTTTTTATCATCTGCGCCATTATCATTATTGTCGTCATCATCACCCTGGCTGTCATTAAATGCCTGCTTCTGGAACCATGTATGTTTCATTCTTCCATAAGCCATATCTGTATCTTCATCCATTACGTCCAATAATAACTTAATAGAATCGCCATACAGGTAATCGTCATTATCAAGGAAATAGACATACTCTCCTGTTGCCTTATCAAGACCAAGGTTTCTTGCACTGCTGACACCATGTTTATCTTCAAGATAAAACACCTTTAAGTTAATCTTATCCTTGAACTCTTCTATTAAAGGTTCGATATTATCCTCTGTGTGGTCAACTACAAGAATAGTTTCGTAATCCTTAAATTGCTGTTCGGCAATACTTTCCAAACAATCTTTTAAATATAATGTATCTTTCTTATGAGTTACTATAATGCTAACCATTACTTATCTCCCTTAGCAGCCATATCTTTGTGGTTTAAATCTGTCTTAATCTGTGTTGTTGAAATTCCTTCTGTTCTTGGAAGATATACAACTTCACAGTAATCCTTTAAAAAGTCGAACTTTCCTTCCCAGTCATTTCCCATTACAAATGTGTCAATCTTATAATCCTGAACATCACTAATCTTCTGCTCCCAGTTTTCTTCAGGAATAACAAGGTCTACATATCTGATTGCTTCAAGAACCTGCTTTCTTTGTTCATATGTGAAATAGCATTTCTTCTGTTTTGAATTCCAGTTAAACTCATCTGTTGAAAGAACAACTACAAGATAATCTCCAAGTTCCTTTGCTCTTCTTAGCAAATTAATATGTCCATAGTGAAGCATATCAAATGTACCATAAGTAATAACTCTCTTCATAATTTATACCATCCTTAGAATTCTAAGGTGTCACTTTTAAGTGACCTTTATCCTTTCCTTATTTTATATAATTATTTTTTACATAATCGCATTTTCAAATTCTTCCACAGCTTCTCTGTTATACTGTTTTGGATCAAAATTACATTTCGGAACTTTTCCTTCTGAAAAAGCCCTTAACCCCCCTAGTATACTTTCTTCTGAAGAATTAATCAAATATTGTCCGTTTTCCATCAGACTATCCTTAACTGATGAAAAATCTGAAACTATTATAGGAAGCCCTACAATACGCGCTTCTAATAATACCATAGGTTGTCCTTCATATATAGATGGAAGTATAAAACATTTACATTTTTTCATTAAAGTAAATGGATTTATAAGATTTCCCGTAAGAATAACCTTGTCCTTAAGATTAAGTCTTGCAATCTCGCCCTCAACCTGTTCCCTTAAAGGACCTTCACCTATAATATAAAGCTTGCTGTTAGGATATTCCTTAACATATTCTCCAAATGCCCTGACAAGATTTCCATGATTCTTCTCTGTAGACAATCTTCCCATTGTTACAAAGCTTGTTTCATTACTTGCCGGTAATGAAAAGTTTTCATAAGTACAATCGTTATCTAAGCTGTCCAAAACTCTCATATAGTTAATAGTATTCTTTGCATATGAGAACTTACCTTCAATCTCCGGTCTTGAAAGATTCTTCTCGTTAACTTCCATAACTGAATGACTGCAGGAAACTAATCTGTCCCATCTTGGATACAAGTTAAAGATTATGCTCATCTTTCTCCTTAACGGTTTCTTATGACCTAACTTTCTGTTGGCATCTGCAATCAAATCATTATGCTGCCATATTGCCGTTTTTTTATTTTTTATCTTTGGCAATATTAATGCAAGAATTGGTGAGTAACCACAAAACTCTACAACTGAATCAAAGTTGCAATCCCCTACCAGTCTTCTCGCTTCTCTTTCAAAATACTTTTCCGGCAACATTTTTTCGTACGAGCCTTTACAGTTAAAGGCCATACTAAAATACATCTTGGACAACTCTTCTTTTGTTGCCACATTGCCTCCTGTTCTTACAAGTACTCTTACATTCTTATTAATCTGGTTTATTCTTAAAATCTGATCATCTGCTATAGGCTCATAAAGATAAGCCGTAACGTCAAATCTGTCATAGTTCAAATTATTTAAAAGACTTAAAAATGAATGGGTTATTCCATTCTGAAGTGCCCTTCCCAGCGAAATAAATATTTTCTTCTTATTCTGAAGCGGTCTTACCACTTTAATATGATTATATTCATTCTTAAAAATTGCATTTACAATTCTCTCTGATACATGGCCATCATCATCCGGACAAAACTGCTCTTTGGCATTTCTGTAATTGTCTGCCCAATCTTTTACTACTTCGTAAGGATTTGCAAGCATTTCACTTAGCTTGTCTAAACTGTCAGTTGCAGGTCCCGGAAGTTTTTCAGGTTCCATGTACAATCCTCTTGTATCTTTATATTCCTCTAAATCAGGAATATAAAACATTATAGGTCTGTCTGTTACAAGGAAATCAAAAAATATACTTGAATAATCTGACACAAGCACATCTGTAACACTTAAAACTTCATTAGTATCAAGTCTTGGACTTACAAGACAACCTTTTAATTTCTCATCATCCTTAATCTTATCGAAAACAGCCTGATGTGGTTTTATTAAAACCTGCCATTCATTAGTATCTATTACTTCACAAACCTTATTATAAAGCTTTTCATATTCTTCTCCATCTGCCTGTGGATTGGAAAAACTGTTGCCCTTCCATGTTGGGGCATACATTATAATCTTCTTATTTTCATCTACATTAACACCTGAATATCTAAGGCTCTTTATCACTTCATTTCTATCTGCGTTAAAAATAGTATCTGTTCTTGCCTGTCCGGTTTCAATAATCTTACCTTCATATATTCCTTTAAGCTTATAAGCTTCCGTATACATCTTTGTATGATGTTCATTAGGTGAAAGCAAATAATTAGCCTGCAAGAAATTTCTTTCCGTATTGGCAGATTCAATATTTCCGTTAGGCATATCATATCCCATAAGCTTAAGTGGTATTCCATGCCATGTATTAATATAATCCTGTTCAGGCTTTCTAATAAAACATGGTGGAAAAGTGCTATTATTTATAAGAACTCCTGCGCTGGCAAGCATTTTGTAATACTCGTCACTTTTGAATTTTACAAACTTAACATAATCGCATTTTTCATACTTTTTAAAATTTGCTGCCCACTGTTTCTCATCGTCATAAACCCAGACATGCTTAGTTGATGTAACGACTATACTCTTAGTTAACTGATCAAATATTGCCTTAGGTCCACAAGTCATTCCTTTTCCATAAAATGATTCATATAAAATTATGTTTCTGTCCACATCTAATTTTTCATAATATTTTGGATAAGGATTAGGCAAAAGAACCTTCGCACCAATTCTTGCTATTTTATTCTTTTTTAATTTCTGTTTTAATGTTGAAGCATTCATACAACTCTCCATTATTTAATAAATGTTTCTGCTATTCTCTTACAGCAATTGCCGTCTTTATAATAATTAATCTTATCATTTACTGACTCTCTTGCTTCCTTATACAAGTCATTGCCTGAAACGATATTTTCAATAAATTCTTCTATATCTGAAAGGTTCCTAATTTCAGGCCCCGGCATATATTCCTTAGGGTTGTCAAAAATAAACCCTCTTTTGTTCTTATATTTTTCCATATCTTCCACTGCAAAACCTATCGGTCTGTTAAGAAGCATATAATCAAAATATACTGATGAATAATCTGTTATTAACCCATCTGCATTTCTTAATAAAGTATACACAGTCATGTCTGACCTGTTAAGCTCATCCTGAGTAATAAACTTAATGTGGGATAATTCTATTCCCCGTGTATCTGCTGTCTGAAGTGGATGAAGCTTTACAATCATCTTAATGTTATTATCCATAAGATAAGTATTTAAACTGTTAAGTTCATCTTTATTTAGTATGGAAATAATAAAGCCTTCATCGTATTCTCTGTATGTTGGAAGCCAAAGTATAAGCTTACCTGCGCCTCCTTTTATATAGTCATCCTTAATTCTGTCTTTTTTGAACATTTCATCATTACGGGGATTTCCCATAACTTCAACCCGATTCTCTGTACATCCGAAAATATCAGCCATTATCGGCTTATACATAGGCGCACTTGTAAGAACCTTTGAAAAAAAGTCATAATCAATGTTCTCACACCCCTTCTCAAGATGACCGATTCGTTTAAGAGGTGTGCCGTGCCAAAGATTTATAACCGTCTGCTTTTTTGACGGCTTTATTGGATACTTTCCAAAACAATAAAAAGCATATTTAGCTTTCATAAACCATTTAATGCCCTGCTTATTATTAATGAAAGTAACATTCTTTGGAGCTCTTTTCACATACTGTTCCCAGTCATTTATGCTAACTACTATTTTAAATTGTTCATTATAATTATTTTCTATAAGATAATCGTAAAAAGCTTTTACATTATCTCTAAATCCCAGATTTGAATAGAAGAAGATAAGCTTCTCATCCTTCTTCTTTATTCTATTTATTATGGTAAGAGGTTTAAAAAACACTCTCAAAATTGCCTTTTTCATTGTACAATCCTTTTAGATTTTTATTTTCTAAGTGCCTTGGAATATATTGTTTTTCTTAGTCCGTTAGGAATTATACTTACAACTATACGCACAAATATCCCTTTCAAAAACGCACCAAAAGATATAAAACCAATCTTTCTTAAATGGTTATTAAATCTGAATATGCACTTAATATAGCCTAATCCGCCACGTCTCTTGTACATATCCTGACCTGCCCTCATATACAAAAGATTCTCCTGAACATTATATCCCTTATGTCCTTTCATTAGCATTGCAACCCAAAGATTATAATCTTCAAAAAATCTATAATCATCATAAAATCCTGAATCCTCAACTGCTGACTTTCTGTACATAACAGCCGGATGATTAAACGGTGTTCTCTTTTTTGCAAAAGCCACTATATCCTTATGGCTTTCAGGCACCTGTCTTGTAAGTGTTGTATTAGACACATCGCCGTCAAACTCTATTAAATTAGAGCTTACAATGTCTGCGTCATGTTCCTTCATTGCCTTTAACTGCTTTTCCATTCGGTCATTTCTACTTATGTCATCGCTGTCCATTCTGGCAATTATCTGGTTTTTGCACTGTAATATTCCATTGTTAAGAGCTATGGCAAGCCCTTTGTTTTCTGTCATTCTATAAATATTGAATAAGCCCGGATTAGCTGTTACAACCTCTGTAATAACATTATCCAGGCCTTCATTTAAAGGACCGTCACAGACAATAACAAAATCATTAGTCTTTACTGTCTGATTAAGTATACTTTCTATGGCTGCCCTGAAATATTCAGGTTTTTCCTTATGATAAACTGACATCAACACTGAATAATTTTCTGTCATTCTACTTCACCTTTTTCTTAATACTTGCGGTTTTCTGCTCCTTCTCAACACCTTCAGTGTTCTCTTTAAGGAACATAATCTTAAATGTCATCAAAATCAACTGTATATCTGTCCACACTTTATAATGCTGTATATAGTACAAATCTAACTTCAACTTATCGTAAGGAGTTGTATTATATTTTCCATATACCTGAGCGTACCCTGTCAATCCTGCCTTAACCTTTAATCGGAATCTGAATTCAGGAATTTCTTCTTCATACTGTGTTGCAATCTCAGGTCTTTCAGGTCTTGGACCTACAACTGACATCTGTCCCATAAGAATGTTAAATACCTGTGGCAACTCATCTAAATGAGTAGCTCTTAAAACTTTACCAATCTTAGTAATTCTGTCATCATCCTTAGCTGCAAGTCGTGCACCATCTGTTTCACTGTCCACTTTCATACTTCTAAACTTTAGAATCCTAAACGTCTTTCCATTCTGTGTAAGTCTTTCCTGTGTATAAAAAATAGGTCCTCTGTCCCAAATCATATCTGCAATTGCTACTATTAATGTAACAATCACTGTTGGAATACATAGGATAAGAGAAATAATAATATCAATAACTCTCTTAATAAACGCTTCTTCCCATTTTAAGCCTCTAACTCTTGTTACAAGAAGAGGTGAGTCAAACATAGTGTTCTGTCCTGCTCCAATCAGAATAATATCTGAAAGTTTAGGTGTAACATATGCTCTCTTATCATACATATAGCAGTATTTCACAATGTTATTTCTCTTTCCACTTGGTATGTCACAAACCAAAACTGCCTGATGCTTTCTAATTAACTTTCTAACTTTATCAACAGGTTCATCACAATGAACTGCTTCTGTTATCATATACTTGTCCTGACGCGTCTTAATCTTCTTAACAAGGTTATCAGGATCTCTGTCACTATAAATAAGTAACATATCCCTTGGTGGATAAAGCCATCTGTATACTTTTATTGCCAAACCACACCAAATAAGACAGCACAAAATATTATCGAAACCCATTCCGATAATTGCTGCCGGACTAACCATCTTAAGTGATAACAACGAAATCTGTAAATAAATAATAAAGTTTGTAAATAATAATGCAAGTATCTGTGAAAAAACTAAATTCGAATACTGCAAACTTCCCAACTTAAATGCTCCGTATACATTACAAAATATTGTAAACATTAATCCATATACAAAAAGCATTACTATATGGCCCTTAAAGAAGAACTCTCTTGTCATTCCCTGACTATAATGGGTATTCCAAAAATACCAGAATATATAAGTCTGTGCTACAATTACTATTGCTAATAATAATAGCACGATTATTCTTCTAAACGCTCTAGATTCTCTCATATCGTCTCCTACTTACTTATAGGCTTAATCTCATAATTATTTTGATTTAGGCAAACCGTCCCTAGCCTAGAATTTAACACAATTTTACCAAAGCCACTAATATTTGTCAATTAATGCTACTTTTTAGCCTTATTTAGCCTATTCAAATTGTCCAAATTTCACAATTTAATCACACTTTTAATACTATTATAATACCTTGTATACTTTGTTTTTTCATAATTATGTAGTATACTTACTGTTAGTATGCATATTTAGTATATGTACATAAAATAATTTTACACGAATTTAAAATCAAAATTACAAGGAGGTACTTATGAGTAGAAAAATGATGTCCGATTTAGATAACAAAACCGGTTATTACGGATACTCTTCTGAATTGGGAAATGTTTCCGGAAAGGATAAAAAGAAAAAGGAAAATAAAGGTGGCTCTGTTTTAGGCGTCATCTTAGCATTAATACAGCTTGTTTTGTCAGGGCTTCTTGTTTATCAGGTAGTTTCTGCCAATATTTTAAGCACAACTTATCTTGCTGTTTTAGTTATTGTATTGGTTGTTCTTTTTGCAATTGCCCTTTTAACACAGAAGGGTGGCCGTCCAGCCCGTACTTCAGGTAAAATATTGTCCGTTATAATTTCAATAATACTTGGCATACTTTTATTTTACATGGGACAATTTTTAGGATTCCTTAATAACTACAGTGACGGTAAAAAAGTTTCTGAGGAACCTTTCGTTGTTTTCGTATCAGCCAGTGATGAATTTGGTACATACAATCCGAAGGAAAACTACCGTTCAGATACAAATATTCTTGCTGTTGTAAATCCTAAAACTTCTACAGTACTTATGATTTCAACACCAAGAGATTACTATGTACCAATTATTGCAAAGAGCGTTGCTCCTGATTCATACGACAAACTTACTCACGCCGGAAAATACGGAACAGGTATTGCCTACGATCAGAATGGTTCTGAACTTACTTCAAGTGGTTGGAACTGGGCTCAGGAAGTAACATGGGGCGTTGGTAACACTGCAATTATGGATACATTAAAAACACTTTACAATATACCTGTTTCAAGCAAGAACTATCATTATGTACAGCTTAACTTTACAGGTTTTGCCAAACTTGTAGATGCTCTTGGTGGCATTACAGTAGATGTTGACAAGTCATTTAGCACAAAAACATACGCTTCATATGATGAAGACAACGGTGAACGTAAAACATACAAGTACAAAAAGGGTAAACAGGAAATGAATGGTAACGAAGCACTTACATTTGTTCGTGAAAGACATTCATTCGGCGATGGTGACTTACAGCGTAACCGTAATCAGGTTAAAGTATTAAAAGCATTATCATCAAAAGTACTTTCAACATCAATGATTACAAACACAGACTCAATCCTTAGTGCTGTTGGAGAAAGCTTTAAAACAGACATGAACATTGGCTCCCTTGTAAAACTCCAGACACAGCTTATGGGCAAAAGTGAGTTTTCAAAAACAGGATGGCAAATCGTATCCTACAGTGTAACAGGACAGAGTGCATCACAGAAATTAACATGGAACGGTCTGTTCAAATCAGTAATGCTCCAGGATGAACAATCTGAAAGCAACGCAACTGAATTGATGAAACTTGCTTTAGATGGCACAGATTACACAACCCTTGAAAGCAAGGCTAAAGAATATCAGGCTTCAGATAATAAATAATTTATTTATGGATTGTTGCAAACACTACTAAAATCTCGCAAAAAGTTATACCGCAAACACGTTGATTTTATCATTTTGCTCCGCCGCTTATTGTATGTCGAAAAGTGAAACTCGCCTACGGCTCAAACAGTCACTTTTACGACATACTCTATGCTCGCAAAATTTCAAAAATCTGCCTATTGTTTGCTTGCATAACTTTTTGCGAGATTTTCAAAAATTGTTTGCAATCAATCCGAATAAATTATCTTGTGTCTTACTTAGTGATATAACATATGTAAAAGAGAGGTATTAAAATGAAAAAAATAGTATTAACCGGTGGTGGAACTGCCGGCCACGTAACACCAAACATTGCTTTAGTTCCTAAACTTAAAGAATCCGGTTTTGAAATTAAATATATTGGTACATACAACGGAATGGAGAAACAGCTTGTTGAAGATGCCGGTCTTGACTATATCGGTATTTCTTCAGGTAAGCTTCGCCGTTATTTTAGCTGGAAGAATTTTTCTGATCCTTTCCGTGTTTTAAAAGGATATTTTGAAGCTAAGAAGTTTATGAAGAAATATAAGCCTGATGTTGTTTTTTCAAAGGGTGGTTTCGTAACTGTACCTGTTGTTTATGCAGCAAGTAAGTATAAGATTCCTGTTATTATCCACGAATCAGATATGACTCCGGGACTTGCTAATAAGCTTGCAATTAAGAAGTCTACAAAGGTATGTCATAACTTCCCTGAAACTGCTGCATATCTTGGTTCTAAGGCTGTACATACAGGTTCACCTATCCGTAAGGAATTATTTGAAGGTAATAAGATTACAGCACTTGATATGTGTGGTTTCTCTGCTAACAAACCTGTAATTATGGTAACAGGCGGAAGCCTTGGTGCTGAAAATGTTAATAAGCTTGTAAGAAAGGCTTTACCTGAATTGTTAAAGAACTTCCAGGTTGCCCATCTATGTGGCAAGGGCAAGGTTGACGAAAGCCTTAAAGATATGGAAGGTTATGCTCAGTTTGAATATATCAGCGACGAAATGAAAGATTTCTTTGCTATGGCTGATTTGATTATTTCAAGAGCCGGTGCAAATTCAATCTGTGAAATTGCTGCATTAAATAAACCTAACATTCTTATTCCATTGTCTGCAAGAGCAAGCCGTGGCGACCAGATACTTAATGCTAAGTCCTACAAGAAACAGGGCTTTAGTGAAGTTATAGATGAAGACACAGCTACTGCTGAGGACTTGGTTAACACAGTAAACTCAGTTTATGAGAATCGCAGTAAATACATTGACGCAATGAAAAAATCTGCCGGAACAGGCGGAGTTGATATGATTGTTGATTTGATTAATAGTCTTGTGAAATAATTAGATATACAAAATTTCATATTATATAAAAGAAGACTGTTTATGTGATGTTTATGTGACATTCTATCTTAATCTATTAAAACAGCATATAGACTGGTTATCAATATTTCAACAAAGAAACGGAACTATATCAAATATTTTGACATAGTTCCGTTTTTTTACTACATATTTCTTTTTAATACCGAGTAGTTTTCTAAATTTTCAAACCATTCCTATAAAATCTTCTGAACCTTTTCTGCAATAGCATTAAGCTTATCAACATCCTGAGTTCCCGGTGTCCACTTAATATTAGCATCATCCTTGCTATATCTTGGAATAACATGAATATGAAGATGGAAAACAGACTGACCTGCTATTTCTCCATTGTTCTGCAAAATATTAACACCTTCACAACCTGTTGCTTCCTTAAGTGCAGTTGCAACCTTCTTAGCTACTATGTGAGCGTGAGCCAAAAGTTCATCGTCAATCTCAAAAACATTAGCTGCATGACTCTTAGGAATAACCAATGCATGACCTACTGTTGCAGGGCCTGCATCAAAAATAACCTTAACCTTATCATCTTCAAACAAAGTAATTGAAGGAATTTCACCTCCAGCAATTTTACAAAAAATACAATCGCTCATAAAACCTACCTCCTAAATCCAATTCTTTTTATTGGATAATAGCAAATTCATATTTAGATAGTTGCAAAGCAATATTTTGTATTTACCATCGTTGAACAGAACTTTATACCGCAAACACGTTGATTTTATTATTTTGCTCCGCCGTTTATTGTAAGTCCAAAAATCAAAAATCTGCCTATTGTTTGCTTGCATAAATTTCTGCTCCCCGATGGATAAAATATTAATATGTTAGCTTTTCAGCTATCCATAAAAATTGTAATTTGCTATTATCCTTATAAATGTAGCGGTTTGTTTCCAGGTCTATATATTGCTAATGCAATAACAACTCCTGTAACTGCTCCGCCCAGATGTGCCATCCAATCTACGCCTTCCTGCATGTTGCCGAAGACCATTAGTATAAATAACAAGATTAGTCGTGGTGCAGATACCTGTCCCAGTTGTTTTCTGCTTTTGAATATCATTACCAGTAGAACTCCGAAGATGCCAAAAATTGCTCCTGAAGCTCCGGCACTTATGGAGTACTCTCCTGTTATCATTTCGATTCCTGATGAGATTATGCCTCCGGCTATGCCACATATAAAGTATGTTATAAGGTATTTTACTCTTCCGAAGTTTTCTTCTATCTGATATCCAAGGATATAAAGCATTACCATGTTGTTTATCAGGTGTTCTGCTCCAAAATGCATAAACATACTTGTTAGTATTCTGTACCATTGTCCGTTTTCGAAAATATCCGGTGCATATGATGCTCCATGAGCATACATATATTCACCACTTTCTGTTGAGCCAAAAAATTCCATCACTAGAAAGACTACCACATTTATTGCAACAAGCACTGCTGTTACATATGGGATTTTCCTCTGCTCCGGTTCGTTCATATATGAATTATTGTAGTTATTTATCTGTCCGTTATTATCGTAACTGTTCATATATTTCCTTTCATTATAGGATTTTCCTATTGATTAAAATAATTACTGTTTGGCATTCTTTCTATATTTAATATTACTATTCATAATCCATTTGCATAATGCATCAGGCCATTTTGTTCCACATATGAATGTGACTACTATTCCAATTGCAACAATAAATAACCACCATTTGTTAGGATACTTGTAAGGCAAATATTTGTACAAACTGCTTGCCATATAAATATAGATAAAAACATAGTGGAATACATATACACTTAAGCTTCTCTGACCTATCTTTGATAAAATAAATCTTCTTTTCGGCATAATGCTTAGGAACATAAATACTATAAAGAATGAAATAACATACACTCCTAATCTAATCAGCGGACCATATGCCATTCCATATTCCAAACGGTAATATCCACTTCTTCCTGTTAACAAAAATCTTAGCCAAAAGATTTTGTCAATTCCTACACAACATATTACAAAATAAGTAATCAACGAAATAATTGCCATTACTTTTATTTTTTTATTTTCCAACCATTTCGTTATGTCTTCTATTGAAATAACATATCCTAAATAGAAAAATGGATAAAAATTAACAATTCTCAACCAACAGAAAATATCTGTATTTTCAACTGTATAGCCTAAAATCATTGCAATAACTACAGATAAGACAAACCCATAAACCGGTTTAAAGCGTTTTGTATAAAATGTTATTATATACATAAAAAACATTGCCAATGCGAACCATGCAACTCCCGATTCAACAAACCAATTTATAGAAGTATGTTTCCCGTAAATTATCATTTGTACAATCCAATTTACTATTTTAATAAATATGTAAATTAATATGTAAGGTGCAACTTTGTCGATTCTTCTGTCTTCTACTGTTTTCTTTGAAAACAAGCCTGCTATAAGGAAGAATGCCGGCATATGAAATGTGTATACATAAAAAAACAGTGAATTAGCTACTGGGTTTCCTAAATAATTTTCAAAAAAATGGCATATAACTACAAGTGTAATCAGAATCCATCTTGCGTTATCCCATTTTGCTATTCTACCCGCTCCTTTTTTTTGTTCCATCTTACTTATCCTTCTCTTTTAAATCTTCTGTTCGTTCACTAATTATGTAACGTGGTCTGTGTTTTACTTCCATATATATCTTTCCAATATATTCTCCAAGAACACCCATACATATTAACTGAACACCGCTAACAAAACATATAACAGCTATTGTACTTGTCCATCCTGTTACTGTTGTGCCAACGAATTTCTGTATAATAGAAACTATAATAAAAATGAAACTTACCAATGCCACAATAAAGCCAAAACTTGTAATCATTCGTATTGGTTTAATGCTTAAACTTGTAATTCCATCAAATGCAAGTGCCAGCATCTTCTTTAACGGATAATGACTTTCCCCTGCAATTCTTTCATTTCTTTCATAATATACGCTTGTGCTCTTAAAACCTACAAGTGGAAACATTCCTCTAAGGAAAAGATTAACTTCCTTAAAATTAGCAAACTCATTAAGAACTCTACTACTAACAAGTCTGTAATCTGCATGGTTAAACACAACCTCTGCTCCCATCATATTTAAAACTTTATAGAAGCCTTCAGCAGTGGCTCTTTTAAAGAAAGTATCTGTATCTCTCTTAGAACGCACGCCATACACGATTTCGCTTCCTTCTAAATATTCATCAACCATTTCATTCATTGCATTAATATCATCCTGACCGTCACAGTCAATAGATATAGTAATATCACACTTGTCTTTTGCTTCCATCAAACCTGCAAGAACTGCATTCTGATGTCCTCTGTTTCTACTCTGTGTAATTCCGATGAAATGTTCATCTTCTAATGCCAGCTTTTTAATAATCTCCCATGTTGAATCCTTACTGCCGTCATTAACAAACATTACTCTACTTGAATCACTAATCTTTTCTTTTGAAATTAATTCCTTAAGTTTGTTTAAAAATAAGTCTTTTGTAATAGGTAAAACCTCTTCTTCATTATAACAAGGTATAACTATGTATAATATTGGTTTCATATTGTCCCTCCTCTTCATACCTGTTCATTATAACATTTTATTTGTTTCTTGCAATTATCTGCAGTAAATTATTGATTTTCCCCGATTTTTAAGGAAATAGTTACAACTTTTATTTTTTGTGTTATACTTGTCGAAGTTAAATTAAGTAGAGGAGATTTTTAATGGAAACTATTAAACAACTTTTTATTAAATATAAAGAAATTATTATGTACCTTATTATGGGTGGTGGAACCACTGTTGTTAACTGGGTAGTTTACAGTCTTATGGTTATGTTTTGCCATCCGGGCAACAATTTAACAGGGCCCCTTCATATTTCAGCAAGCACTATTGATGTTTTTGTTGCCAATGTGGTTTCATGGGTTTTAGCTGTAACTTTTGCTTACATAACAAACAAGCTTTTCGTATTTGAAAGTTATTCATGGAATCCTAAGTTTGTTCTTAAGGAATTAAGCTTATTCCTGTCTGCGAGAATCGCAACAGGTTTAATCGAAATCTTCGGTGTTCCTTTCCTTGTAAGCCACGGATTTAATCAGGCAATCTTCGGATTGGAAGGTAGCGTGTGCAAGATTACAATGTCATTCCTTGTTGTATTACTTAACTATGTATTCAGCAAGCTTGTTATTTTCAAAAAAGATAAAACAGAAGCTTAATATTAATACTAAGTCCGTCGGTACGTTGCATAATCGTTTTCCGGTGGATTTTTTTTGCAATTTATTTGTTTTTCAATATACAATTTTTTTACAAAATTCACTTAATTTTTTTACTGTTTGGAACTATCAGCAACAAAGTTTATGTTGCTTTTTTTCGAATAATACAATAGAATTGTTATTTGAGAATGAAAATATTAAAATGAGGTGAAAAAAAATGAGCAAAAATTCAGTAACAAAAAAATTGATTACAACTCTTGCTTTGCTGACATGTCTATGTGGCATTGGTACATTAAGCGTACATGCAGCTCCAAAAGCTGTATCTTTTAACAACAATAGCAAAAAGATAACAATGTTTACTACACAGCGCAAGCAGCTTAAAATCAAGTTATCAGGCAAGTACAAAAAGAGCGATGTAGTTTATTCTTCATCAAACAAAAAGGTAGCCACTGTAAATAAGAAAGGGGTTGTTAAGGCTCTTAAAAAAGGTAACATTACAATATATGCCCAGATTAAAGGTACTTCAAAAAAGGCTAAATGCAAGGTTAAAGTTTTTAAAAATGTAAAATCAATCAAAGTTGTTGGCAGGAAGAAACATTATTACATAGGTCAGCAGTATCAGTTAAATTACAAGACTACACCTAAGAAAACATTGGAAGAAATAACTTGGAACAGTTCTAACGATGATGTTGCCACAATATCTGAAGATGGTTTACTTACAATAAAGAAAAAAGGTAAAGTCAAAATCACTGTTTACTCCAAAGAAACAAAGGTTAAAAAGACTTATAAAATTAAAACTGAGGAAGTTCCACAGATTAGTTTTAAGAATGGCAATAAAGCAACAGTTAAATACGGAAACAATTATCAGATTGTTCTTCAGTACACAAATCACGACATTGAAAAAATACAGTATAAATCTGAAGATCAATCTATAGCAACAGTTGATGCCAATGGTCTTGTAACAACAAAGAGACCGGGTGAAGTTTACATTACTGCAACTCCTTCAAAAAGGAAAGAAACATTAAGAATGCTCTTAGTTGTAGAAAATAAAACAGGCTTCTTTGAAAATTCATTATTATATGACAACATTGATACTAGCGGATGTAACAAGCTTATGATTGTTGCCCATCCTGATGACGAAACATTATGGGGTGGTGCTCATTTAAAATCAGGTAACTGGTTTGTTGTATGTCTTACAAATCATTTCACAGATGTTAGAAAGAATGAATTTAAGTCTGTAATGGAAAAAGCAGGCATTAAGGGAATTATTTTAGATTATCCTGACCTTGTTAGAGATGCTAATAGGAAATGGGTTAAATATGATTGGGATTCTGTAAAGGACGGTGTTGCTGCTGATGTAACTAAACTTATTAAGAGTAAGAATTGGGATTTGATTGCAACACATAGTCCTGCCGGAGAAACAGGTCATATCCATCACAAAAACACAGACCAGGCTGTAACAAACGCATGTATAAGCACTGGTAATTATGATAAATTATGGTACTTTGGCAAATGCTACTGGACAATACCTTCCGGTCTTAAGAGAATTACAGATGAAGAATTAACATTCAAGCAATCTTTAGTTGACTTATACAAGAATGAAACAAAACCTATCAATACATATTGGGCTCAGATGATTCCTTATGAAAACTGGGTTAAGGCAACAGATTATGTTGCAGGAAAATACTAATAACCGGACTATAAAAAGTTCTTAATTAACAGAGCTGCATTGGCAAACGTCAATGCAGCTCTGTTTTTGTGCTAAATATGTTGGCCCCACGGAACCAATTCAAATTCTAAAATATATTATACGCAACCACTTTCTATTTTGCCGAATATATAACCCACTGTTGGTTTTTATCTCCGGTATACTGTTCAATTGAAAGTTTCTTTTTCTTCTTGTCATATGTTAATGCCAGATTGTATTCATCATATATTTCATAAGTATTGTCTTTTACCTTTTTAACAATCCAACGCTGGAATATTGAACGGTCTGTTGCACTTAGTCCTACTGAAGTTCCAGGATCAATTTTGCCTTCCAGTATTCCAAGTGATTGTTCAGATATTTCGTTGCTGTTCTTACCACAAAGACTTATAAGTGAACAGTCAACTACAAACTTATCTGAATATTTTTTATCATTACCTATTAATCCTGCCAGTGTTACTGATGAATCATTTGCAGGTATTATAGTATAATATCCATCATCCAAGTCATCAACCTGATGGCTCATATATGACTCATATCTTTCCTTATCGCCATTTAGCTTTATTGTTTCATTTACAACTTTATTATTTGAAATGCCTATTACTATTACAACTAAAGCAATGACAACCACAGGAATAATTGTTCCTCTCTTTTCTTTAGCCTCTTTTTCGCCAAGGCTTATGTTGCATACTCTTCTAAGCAATAACTGATAGCCTCTAAGCATATATGGAATCATAAGATAAGCATAAATTATTGTATACTGACCTTTTGCTTCCCAAACAAGATGGAATAAGAATCCTCCTATAAATGTAATTGCAAAAATCAACTTATAAGCATCCAGTTTTCGGAAATCGAATATTAAGAATAATATTATTCCAAGCCACAAAAATACAATAAAATAATTACATATTGTAGTAACTGCACGATTGGCTGAATGTCCGTCCACCATTAGATTCTTCACCGAATCTGTCCATGTTGGATTAGAAAGTCGTCCTCTATCCAAGTTTGTTATATAAAAACATTCAAATGTTCCTTCACTCCATTGAGATGCTGTTTTTTTGCTAAAAAATGACATTGTATAGTCTTTATCTTTTTTTAATTCTTTCATTCTTTCAGAGATATTTTGAGAAATGGCTTCTTTTGTTTTTGGAATATCATATTCATTGTCTGCAAAAACCTTAGCATTATACCCGTTCCACCATCCCGGAGCCTTGTAACTTTCCTGCAATCCCATAGCTACCCAAGCTGTATTTGGAGTTCCCTCATCTACTTTCTTTCCTGTAAGATGATAAATAGTTGAAGAAATTGAAGTTGTAATAATAACATAAAAAACAATTCCCCATACTAAAGTGATTACTGATTTCAAACTCTTTTTTACTATTGCATCAAATAATAATAACAGACAAGCTGCAACAATCATAATCAGATAGTTTGACTTAAATCCATATCCTATTGAAAGAAGTGAAATACCTACAAGTCCGTTAACAATATTTCTCTTTTTGAAATATTTAATCAAAAGAAATATTCCTGCAACTGAAGCCGCAAGTCCATATAATGTTCCATAAACAAATGTTACATAACAATTCAACTGGAAGAATCCCAAAAGCAAAATATATGAATAACGTGCCAGTTTCTTATCATTAAATAAAAGGTAAATGGTTTTGCTTAAAAAGAATGAACTTAATATAAGCATCGGTATGTTTAAATATTGGAAAACCATCTGATTATCTGCGCCAAACATTTTCAATCCAAGTGCCACAAACAAAACAAAACCGTTCTGATTAGGAAATCTATAGCAATATGCTCCTTTATCCCACATATCAGGTACATTGTTAAGCAAGTCATTGGCTGCGTTCAAAATAAGTTCCTGGTCGTCCATTGCCGGAATGCCTGTTTTGTACACAAACATAATCATTAAAATCGTATAAACTACCGTTACTATTCCAAGGAAAATATAATTTGGAGTAACTATTGAAATAGAATACTTCTGCAGAATAATCTTTACGATTATGGCAATTAAAATTGGAATCAGCACTATAAGGACTGTACTCCAAAATGGTTTTTCAATAAAAAAAGATGATTCACAAAAATCTAAAAGCGTTGATCCAAAAAAGCTCTGTAAAAAAATAAATCCTAAGAATAACATAGAAATAATTACGATTATATATTTAATAAATATTTGCAAAACATCTGTTGCCTTGTTTAATATGGCATTTTTGTAAATTGATGTAGTTTTATCTTTCATCTTTCTCCCTCTCGTAAAAATATTTACAAAAAGTATAGTCGGTATTACCAACTATACTTTCTTCTGGCTTTTTAATTTCTGTCTTATGCATTTAAATGCTGCATCTTCTCCCTCATTGGCAGTTATAACAAGTAGCTTTTCAATTTCATCACTGGTTTTTGGATGAATAATTCTACTTGATTTTCTTCTGACAAAATATTCTAACGGATCAGTCTGTTTGTATTTGTCACCGTTATATATTTTGCTTGCTGCCAGTCTGTCACAGTACATTTCCGCTACATAATTATAAGGCATTTCAACAGGTTCGTTCTTATGACTTTTCATATTGTAATCAACCCAATATTCAAAATGATGTCTGTTACGTCCCTTATGATGTAACCATGCCTTAGAATAGCCCTTGTCTATTCTTTCCCCTTCATTGGGACTTCTGTCTCCCATGTAATATTTTACTCCAGGGATAAACTCAGTTGGAGTATATTTTGACAGGTCGTGTCTAAGTCCCTGCCACAATATTCCCGCCTTTGCACAATGGGCAATAACCTTATGTCTATGGCGTGTTATTGTTGAAAAATGTCCTGTTAATTTTTGAAAAAAATTCATAATGCTTACTCTTTCCTGTTACTATATTCTATTCAAAAATTTCAGATATCTTGGCTGATGGATTTTCACCCCAATCATATGAGAAATATTCGCAAAACTTTTCGTTCTCTGAAGTAAATTCTGAAAATTTTGTCATATCAATGTCTTCAACGTTTTTAATGTATAAATTTGAAAACTTTCTCTTCATATATTTTTCAAACTCACAGTTAGTATATTTTAGGCAATAAATAGGTTTCTGTCTAACTGCAAAATATGTTGCATACAATCCACTATTTGTTACTAAACATTCAGCAAATGATAATACTTCTCTTGTATCAAATGTTCTATTGGAATATACAAACTGGTTTCTGTGTTCGTAACCTATATGAGTCATATTCTCCAACAGCTTCCCACTGTTAGTAAAAATAATCCAGTCATCATCTAAGTTATCAAAAATCTTATTCCAGTTAACTTCTGCATATGGATTTTCCTCATCTTCATCCAACTCTCCAGTTAATAATATTGCCAAAATCTTTTTGCCTTTTAACATTGGATAATGTTTACAATACTTATCATAATGTTTTTTCTTAAATTCTTCCTGATTCAATCTCCACGAGTATGGTATACACACCTGATCAATTATTTCTGACTTCGGTGTATTATAGCATTTTTTCAAAAGCTCTTTTTCAAAAGGTGAACCTACAATAATATGTGTAAAATTCTTATACGTATTCTTTTTCTTAAATGCTCCCTTGTCATATTCATTAATTGCCTTAAACTGGTAATCATAAGGTGTTGCTATAAGAACCCTCTTTCCTTCCGGTGCATTCTTAGGTAATTTTCCTGCAATTGAACCGTCAACGCATATTATGTCAGTATTGTTTTTGCAATACTCCTTTCTTATGCTTATGTTTCCTTTTTTTACAAGGGAATTTTTTGCATTTTCATTTGCAACCACATCCTTAAATTCAACTTTCTCATCATTTACTCTGAAAAAGTCCTTTACTACTAACATATCAAGGGTTATCCCTCTATTTTTTGAACTTACAAAAGATATCTTTTTTCCCATTTATTTTCTCCCCACATATGAATTTATTAAACCTGCCAAACGTTCACAACTGTGTCCGTCACAACCTGACATATATTTTTTAATAAATGTATCGTACTTTTCTGTTAACTTTGTATTTTCGGAATCTTGCAAAAACTCTTCCAATTGTTCCTGATTTTCATATACTTCACCCGGAAGGTCATCCGGATAATTCAAATAAAATCCTCTATCATATATGGCCAAATCATAACAGAAGAATCCAATAGGCTTCTTTAATAACACATACTCAAAAATAACTGAAGAATAATCTGTTATTAACATATCTGAAACAAACATAAAATCGTTTGTTGAGAAATCTCTTACAACCTTAATATTGTCGTATTTCTTAGGCACAATATCATTCTTCATTACCGGATGAGGACAAATAATAAACTGCTGGTTAGGCAACAGTTTTTCTGATAATCTGTCAAAATCAATCTTCGGATTAAACTGACTTCTTCCCTGGCCTTCATCTCTAAATGTAGGTGCGTATATAATAACAAATTTTCCCTTTAATTCAGGATATGCCTTATATATTGCCTCTCTCTTCTGTTCTATAAGTTTCTTGTCAAAAAATTCATCTGTTCTTGGTACTCCTAACGCTTTAACCTTCTTCAAATCAATATCAAAAGCATCTGCATAAATAGGTCGCACTTCTGCACCACTTACTGACACAAGATTGTACTGGGCATGAGTAGCTAAGTCTGTTTTTAATTCCAGATTTGTCCCTCTCTGTCCAAACTTCTTAAATGCACCACAGGCATGCCATAACTGTATAACTCTCTGTTCAGGCTTTAAGTCAAAATATCTTAAATATTTTACATAATCGTCTGTTACTATAACTTTACTTGTACAAATTAATTTAACAGCTTTTAATATCTGTAACGGATTATGCGGTAACTGCTTAGCGAAAATCACTTTATCCCCCTTTACATAAGGATATAAAGCCTTGGCATTTCCTTCAAGCTCTCCGTTCTTTCTAACACTGATAAACAATGTTCTGTTTATCACTTCCTTTGTCTTGTATCTTTCTATTGCAAACTTAATTACATTGTTAACAAAAGTTTTTTCTTTAAAATTAGAAATGTCCTGTAACTTAACTAATGCTTCTCCCGGATTCATTGCTAAATCCTCACTATTTAAGTCAACCTGTGCATCTTCAAAATATTTTTTTATATATTCTGTACTTCCGTCATGTTCAATGAAAGAAATAAATTCTCTTTCTTTTCCATCAAAATGAACTATGCCATCATTAAAGAATGTATAGCAACCCTTTTTATAGAAATCTTCAATATGTTCCTTTATTCCTTTTTTATCCGTTATTATTTCACGGACAAAATACACATCAAAGAACTTGTTTGCCAATGTATAATCCATGCAAAGATTATCATTATATCCAACTTCATTCATAACTGATTCCTGAGCTATTCTGTTTAAATAAACAGGCTGTGGCTCATTGAAATTAGTATGATAAATAAGTTCTATTAAAAAGTCCTTATGAGTCTTTATAAATCTCTTAAACACATATTTGAATGTGTTATTTGAATATAAAATCTTACTATCACAAAAAGTTATATATCTGGTCTTAGTTGTCTCAAGTGCTTTTCTAAACAACTCTTCTTCAGACTGCGCCTCTATGAAAATCATATTTTTCTGGAAGCAGTCATTGTCCTCAACTATTTTCTTCATACTTTCAGGTAAAACAATATTTACCCCAACAAGATTCTGGTTAGCCAGACTGTCTAAGCACTTAATAAACTGTTCTTCATCATTTTCTTTGCCATATAATACTGCTGTAAAATGTGCATTTTCCTTCATTTCTTCCTCATCTGTAATAATATTATATAAAGAAATATCAGGGTTTTCGTCGGCTACCAAAGATGCATTCTGTAAATCTAAGATTTCTATTTTTTCTAAGATTTCGTCTTTAATTTTTTCAATTGTGCTTTTTTTCAAAGACCAGAATTTTGAATAAAACTGCTTAATGAGAATATTTAACTCTTTATAAATAATTCTATTTAAATACTCTGTTAATTCCTTATCTTCTGCTCTTACCTGATTAATGGATTTGTATTTAGGAAAATCCCTTAATATGCTATCTCTTGCAGCCTGCAGAATAAGTCTGTGAGCTTCAATATAATCTTCCACCTTAGAATCTGATATATTCTGTGTTGCCGCATTAGTGTCACCAATCATTCTTCTGTAATGGGTAACTACCATTTCCAATCCGGTGATTTTAGTGACATGATAAACATAATTCATTGAAAAAACGCCGTCTTCAGAATAAGATATTGGTGGCAATCTTAAATTATATTTTTCTATTATATCTCTTCTAAACAATTTGTTTGTTAAAGAGAATGTTTTTAAAATGTCTGTATCATATTTATCTATTTTCTCTAATTCAAGTAAGCTGTTCAACTCTTTTACTTCTGTAGTCTTATATTGGTCAAACATATCATATCCGGCAATTACCAACTCTGCCTTATTATTTTCAGCAGCCTCATACATTTTCTCTAAGGCTTCCAATTCTAATATATCATCAGCATCATAGAAATAAACATACTTACCCTGTGCCACGTTTAATCCATCATTTCTTGCAGCTGACACCCCGCCGTTTTCTTTACTTATTACTGTAAAATTAGGATATTCTTTCTCATATTCCTTTAATATATCCAGTGTTCCATCTTTAGAGCCATCATTTATTGTAATGATTTCATAGTCATCCAATGTCTGATTAACTACACTCTGCAACGTTTCCACCAAATATTTTTCTGCATTATAAGCTGCAATAATTACTGAAATTTTCATTTATTTTCCCCTTCATTATTTTGCTATTTTTAATATTTATGTTCCACCACTTTAATCTTTAGGTCCTGTGAAACATTGTAGAATAACTTATATCTGTATTCCCATATTTCCTCACTAGGTGATGGTGCGTGAAGATATCCCTCATAAGGAAGTCTCTGAATAGTAACTTCTGATTTTCCTTCACTTTCCGCTTTTCTTACTTTATCAAGTCTTGCTCTATCAGCTTTATAAATCGGTGCATATACTGCAAACTGCATTCCCATAACAATTACAAGGGCTGCAATTTCCATTTTTGTCAGGATACCATATATATCCTCATTTATATTAACCAGATTACATACTTCTGCAATAAACCATATTGTTAAAACAAATGTTGCAAAGAAACATCTTGGTCCAATTGGTGTAACCATAAGTAATGGTCCTGACACACACGCTATGCATCCCAATATAAAAGACAATCTGTACTTTACATATTTATCCTTAAAAAGACTTAAAACAAGTACAAGTAATGAAATCCAGAAAATAACATTAAATACGCCGTCAAGATACTTTCCATATTTCCAATTGTAAATCCATTCTGTATCAACTCTTGTTACAATTCCATATACCAATGTTCCCATAACCAATGTTAACGAAACACATGAAACAATCTTTGCCATGTTACTTTCCAGCTTGTCATGGTATTGAATAAAAGCTATTAATACAACAATTGCCATTACAACACACAAAACAATATTATCAAACATCATTTCTTTTCCAATTACATCAAAGTAATTAGTTATAATTCTCTCCAATGTTCCGCCTTCACTTGCTCCGACAGTTCTGTAACCATCGCTTCCGCTTCCAATAGATGAGTAAACAGAATTAGAAAACATTGTTGCTGTCCCTGCAATTGTTCCCACGAAATATGCCACGTGAGACAATTCTATTTTTCTGTTTTTTATAAAATTAAATGCAATAATATATACTGCCATTATAACTGCAAGTATTGTTACGTGTTCTACAATAAGTGTTGTCAAAAATCCTAATATAAGCATTGGAATTGCCCATACATTAGAATGCTTCTTTCCATCTTCTATGAATAAATTTCTTACAAACAATCCGTAAAAAAGAATAAGAACAATGGATGTAGTATAATTTGAAAATCCGGCTGTCCAAACAATACTCTGTCTTATAACTGCCTTAGGTGCAGTAAAAATAAGTATTGTAACCAAAGTAGCCATCTGCCACTTACCTTCGTTTGTTTTTGTAATCATCCAGACAATTAATGTAATACATGCTGACATTACAATTGTCTTTAAAATATTTGATCTTGTAAGTGCAAGTACAATTAAATTGCCGAAATAACGTCCGCTATAATTATCGAACCATGTGTTTAATCTTTCTATTCCTATGCTGCTTCCCCATGCCCAGTCATCACCTGTGTATGGATACAAAAAGCATAATGCACATAGTACAACAAAAAGTAGTCCCCATTGCCATTTTTTAACTTTGTTCATCCTCCCAAAATCATACATTTAAATATGTATGTTTCCTTTCTGTATTTTTCTATTTTCTTCCTGTGTTACATTTACACATTACTTTTAAGTTTACCATAAAAATATACAAACTTCAATTAATGCCCATTACCATAAATCTTGTATGTAACTTATATGCAAATCTTACAACATAACTTGCATTTATTCTCTATAAAGTATAAAATATTACTTTAGGATTATCATAATAAAATAGATAATATTAAACTTTTCAGTTTATTTCGGTATTATTACATTACAAAAGGAGTAGAGATATGAGTTTACTTTCAGTGGTTATCCCTGCATACAATGAGGGGGCAATGATTCACAAGACTGCAGAAGTGGTTTCATCTCTTTTGTCGGAAAACAATATTGAGTATGAAATTATTTTTGTAAATGACGGTTCAAAAGATACAACATGGGAAGAAATAGTTAATGCTTCAGCTAATAATAAGAATATTAAGGGTGTATGTTTTTCCCGTAACTTTGGAAAGGAAGGCGCAGTATTTGCAGGTCTTGAACATGCAAGCGGTGATTGTTGTGTAGTTATGGATTGTGATCTGCAACATCCACCAAAAACAATTTTGGAAATGTATAAGCTTTGGACAGAAGGTTTCGAAGTTGTGGAAGGTGTTAAGGCTTCACGTGGAAAAGAAAGCTTTATACATAAGATGTTTGTTAAGACTTTTTACAATATTATAAGTGGTTCCACAGGAATTGATATGTCCCGTGCATCAGACTTTAAATTACTGGACCGTAAGGTAGTTGATTCATTCCTTGCACTTCCTGAAAGACACGTATTCTTCCGTGCACTTTCATCATGGGTAGGATATAAAACAGCTTACGTTGAATTTGATGTTCAGGAAAGAGAACTTGGCGAGTCCAAATGGTCTTTCAAATCACTTGTTAAGTATGCAATTAACAATATTACTTCTTTTTCAGCTGCTCCAATGCAGCTAGTAACAGGATGTGGAATAATATTCTTCATCTTTGCAGTAATATTTGGTGTATATTCAATAATAAAATATTTCCTTGGATATTCTTTGGAAGGATTTACAACCGTAATACTTCTAATGCTTATCATTGGTGGAATATTAATGTTCAGCCTTGGAATTATCGGATATTATATTTCTAAAATATATGAAGAAATCCAGTTACGTCCAAGATACATTGTATCTGAAACAACTAATGGCTTAGAAATCAAAAAAGATAAATAAACATAACAAAAACTCCCAACAAACAGGTTATATAGAACATCTACCGTTCAAACCTTTTATTGGGAGTTTTATTTATTGTATTCTCAATTTTTTATTTTTAATTTTCTCTCTTGTCATAAATATACCATCTGCCGATGTCATAATCAGAACCGGTATAAATGCCACAAGATATCTGGAATTGCATTCCCAAATTGACAGGAATAAAATAATTCCAAACAACGCTATCCTTAAAACAAGCATTTTCTGCTGTTCATTAGTTCTTCTTATTGCAAAGATTCCCGATAACAATATTCCGACAATAAGTACAATATAATATAGCCATGAATAAATTAAACCTATCCAATGGTCACTGCCATAGAAAGTAAACACTCTTTGCCATATTCCATTCTCGTCTACAGGAAATCTGCCGGCATAATCATCACCTGCCAAACAACTGTCTCCCCAGGTTCTTTTAAGCTTTGTATAACATATATGCTCTATCAAACCTGCTTTGCCTTTTTCCCTTACACGCTTTTTTATCTCTTTTATGTCTGCTTTATTTTTTTCTTCGTATGTAGGAAAACTTTTTGTATATGAAACGTCCTCTTCACAATATCCGCCGGTTTCCCCTAATGCCATCATAACCCAATGTGTAAGTGGAAATTCATTTGCATCTTCCACTTCTTCACTAATTTCAAACTGACTTGAAATCACTTTATTTGATGCACTTACAACTGCCACAACTCCAACCATTGCTATTACAACAAACATTACAAACTTCTTTATTTGCTTAGCATCTTTAAGATTTAAGAACAATTCGCAAATCATAGCCATAAAAAGTATGAATATTGTCACTTTAATTTTGTAAGAAATTCCGGCAACAATTCCAATTAAAATGATATAAGCTATATTTGCCCTTCCGTCTGTTTTATTATATTTAATATAGAAATACAACATAAGAATTGCTAATAGCATTCCTGATGTATCAGTATATGCAAACATTGCATACAAATACAATGGAAGGCAACATACAGTTATGATTCCAACAACAAAAGCCTTCTTTTCATTCCATACAAGCTTTGCTGTTTTGTGAATAAAAAATATTGTTAACTGAACAAATACGCAACTTACAACAATTGATACTGTTTTAAATGTTTCAATGGTTGCTGATGCATAAAACATTCTTACAATCTTAAATAATATAACTAAAAAAGCTAACCAGAACTCATTATTAGGATATCTTGCCACATCCTGCTCATATAGCAATTGATTATGAAATACTACATTAGTTGCATTCTTAATCAATCCACCCCAGTCCCAGGATAGGTTAACTTCCATTTCAAATGCCATATACACCATTAAAATTGCTGAAAGTACCTGAATTACTGCCCATGTAACTTTAAGATTAATTCTATCAAGCCATAGGTATTGTTTACTCATTGCAAAGGCAATAAGCACAAAAACAGGAACAGATAATAATGATGCAATATATGAGCCTGTAATCATATTTCCTACTACAAGTACACTTATCATGTAAAACACCACAACAAATGCCACGTTAAATATTTTTCCAAGTTTATTCATCTTCATTCTCCTGCTTATCTTCTGAATTAACTTCAACTTTATTAAGCAGAATATCTGCATCGTTTGTGTGTATTCCAAACTGAACTTCTTTCCATTCTTCCGGAATTCTAACTACAAAACCTGCATTCTTATAATTTCTCATTAATTCATCTAAAATATACAGTTGTTTTTTACACTTGTAGCGGTCTGTTTTTATTTTTTCATCTCCGTTTTGTACAAAAATATAATCATCCTTCTTCATAGCATATAAAGGAGTGCTGAATCTTCCACGCAGCATTCCTTCATATCCGGGCTTGTCCATAATTCCAATAACTCTTACATTACGTTCTGATAATCTTGCTAATTGTTTTTCTCCATATTGGAAAACCATATCATTATCCGTAATCGTCCTCTTAGCTCTGACTTTCTTTTTGTACTTTAATGACAATTCCATTTCTATTACAGGAAGTGCTGTGTTCATTGAACAAATAACCTCATCACTTACCTTTTGCAATACATTACTTAACCTGTCTTTAAACGCCTGCATTTCTTCCTCTGGAACCATTTCCATTACAACTTCTCTGTTACTTTCCAATAAGAATAATCTTAAATGGTAAGCAACTACATACTGAATGTATGGAACAACTTTAAACTTTCTTAACAGGCTGCATTTCATAAGACGCTTATATCCGTCTTCCAAAAAAGTAGTATATCTTTCTTTTTTTCTCCACGCCTTATCAACAAGCGATGATTCGTTTTCCATCTTTCTGTAATAATAAATGGCACCCTTAGCCAGACCATATTTGCCCAGCTTTAAAATAACCTTATTTATTGCCATTGCATCTTCCCAAAAGTCCATATTAACGTCAAACTTAAGTGAACGTAACGCCTTGTCTTTTAAGAACACGCCACCAATATAGTATTGAGGATAATTAAAATCCTCTTTTATGTTTACAACTTCTCTTTCTTCAAATCTCCAATTGGATTTATGTTCATCATTTCTTGCTCCAAAATGATATATTTCTGAGGTTACAAGCTGTATGTCCTTATGCTTTTCAAAGAAATTCCATACTGTTTCCAAAGCTTTGTTATCCAAATAATCATCAGAATCAACAAACCCTACTATTACATTTTTCTCGTGTTTACACATCTTTATTCCGTAGTTTCTCACTGCCGAAACGCCCTGATTTTCTTCAAAATGTGTAACAATAAAATTATCCGGATATTGTTCTTTGTATTTATTGCATAATTCTAAAGAGCCGTCACTGCTTGAATCATCTATTAAATGTATTACCACATTGTCCTTAAATGATAATGTTTGGTTTATTATACTGTCTACCGCTTTTTCAAGATATTCTTCTGCGTTATAAACAGGCATTATTATTTTAAACATAAGCCTTTCCCCCTATCATTTTTTATTTATCCCACATCATAATTGTTTTTCCGAAAGCTTTCTGAATGTCCATTTCAAATGCCTTCTTCATATCTTCTATTGTTCTTACAGGAACGACTGCTCCTACAATATTAGATAAGTAATTTATTATTTCAGGATTAGACTTGTAAAGTGCAACTGTCTTTTCAAAGTCTGCCACACCACTTCTGCTGCTTCCAAAAATTCTAAGTCCCTTTTCAAGTACCATTCTTGTATTAATAGGTACAGGATACTCTGATACTCCAAGAATTGATATTGTTCCTTCAGGATTAATATAATCAATAATCTGATTAATAGCCTTACCTGAACCTGCTCCACCAACACACTCAAACGCATGGTCAATCTTAACATCTTCAGGAATGTGCTCTACTGTAAATGTTGCATCTGCAAAAGTAAAATCCTGTAACTTATCAGGGTTAACTCCAAAAATATATAACTTAGTTTCAGGGAACATAGTCTTAAAAAACACTGCTGTTATATATCCAAGGTTTCCGTCCCCCCAGATTCCAATAACATTTCTTCTCTTATGAGCAATCTTATCAAATCTTCCAATTGCATGAACACTAACACTAACTATCTCAGTAAATGCTGCAACTGTTCTGTCGATATCCTGTGGCAATCTAACAAGTCTATCCGGAGTGATTTCAACATATTCCTGCATAAATCCATCAAATCCGCTTGCTCTAAACTTGCTCGATCTTAAATAATTCTCTGCTATTATGTCATCTTCTTCAACAGGTGTGTTTGGCACCATAACAACCAATTCACCTGTTTTAAAAGTTCCTGAAGGATCCCTTACTACTTCTCCGATTGCTTCATGTATAAGAGCCATAGGCAATTTCTTTCTTAAAATTTCCGCATCTCTTAATCCCTGATAATAACGCTGGTCTGCATTACATATTGATAAATATGTTGGTCGTACAATGACCTTGTTATTATTTAAGTCTATGTCACTATACTTAATTTCAAATCTTCTGGGTGCTACTAACTGGTATACTGTATTTATCATAATTATTTAACCTCCGACAAACTTCCACGAGTATTATTTCTCGCTTATTAATGTTTCAGCCACACGTAAATCATATGGATAAGTAATTTTTGTGTTAGAAACTTCCCCTTCTACCAAATGAACTTTTTCACCCTTTATAACAAAAATCTTTGCTGCGTCCGTAAGAATTGTTTTTTCTTCTTCGCTTAAACCTTCATATAATGATTTTAATTTTTTAATCTTAAATGACTGTGGTGTCTGTCCCTGATACATTTTACTTCTGTCAGGAATTTCTGATATAATTTCGTTATCCATACTCTTTACAATTGTATCTGTTGCAGGAACTACAGTATCGCATGCACCATATTCCTGAGCATATTTAATATTTTCTTCAATAATTCTATGTGTTACAAATGGTCTTACTGAATCGTGTGTGACAATAACAGAATCATCGTCTATTGTATAGTGCTCTTCAATGTATGCAATTGCATTCATAATAGTTTCATTTCTTGTAGAACCACCACTGATTACAACTATCTTGTCATTCTCGCCAATATATTTCTTAATTAAGTTTTCTGTGTGATTAACCCACTGGTTAGGACACAAAACAATAATCTTTTCGAATTTATCATTTACATAAAATTTTTCTAATGTATGAATGATAATAGGCTTTCCTGCAATGTTAAGATACTGTTTTGGCTTCTCTACATTTCCCATTCTGCTACCAATTCCACCTGCTAAAACTGCTCCAAATATCATAATCTTGTTCTCCTTACATACTGTATAAAATTTCTTTATATAAACTTCATTAAGTATAACATATTTTCTTTCTTTTACAAAGTTTTAGTGTTTTTATCATTCTTTGCTCAATTTTTCTAAAATATACTTAATATACATTTCCACAATATCAATATCCGACACCTGATATAGCATTCTTGCCCCAACTGCATCTTCGATTTCGTTAAAAACCGCCTTGCCATTGTGGAAAGTAAAATCTATTCCTGCATAGTCCAGTGGCAACTTATCTACTATTCTCTCCACCATTGCTTTTTCTTCATTATTAAGGGTATATTCCTGAACCTTTCCCCCTAAACTATAGTTACTTTTAAAGCTTTCCGTTGAAGTTCTAAGAACTGCCTTAATAATTTTATTTCCTATTATGTATACCCTGACATCACGACCAAGATCAGAGCAGCACTGCTGCACAACATATTCCTGACCGTTCATTGCCTTAACAGCCTGTTCTTCTTCCTTTCTGTTATTTACAAGAAATACCTGACTTCCGCCATGACCACTGCAACTTTTTATTACATAAGGATATTCAAATCCTTTATTTTCTATTTTGCTCTCTATTATTTCATTTCCATATTTAACTGCCAAAAAAGGAACCACATCTTTCAAAAACACATACGTGATTCCTTTATTATTAGCTATTCTTGTAACTGAACTGCTGTTAAAGACTCTCACTCCTTTTTGTTCCAAGAGTTCTCCCATAATGTGATTTCTACTTCTGTTAATTGCAAAATCAACCTTATTACATTTCACGTATTGCTCCATGTTTTCAAGTTCTTCCACAATTACAAGCTTAATCTCTATGAAATGTTCTTTAAACTTGTCCTTATACATTTGAATATAATATTTATTTTTTTCAACATCTACAGCCGAATATATTAGCCACCCTATCATACCTAATCTCCATCTTTTTGATAGTCTGCATAATTGTCATCTGCTAACAATCATACATCGGGCTATATTTTAAAACTCTTCATATATAAATGTTGGTGCTGCCGAATCCTTTGACAGAATGAAATATAGCCACAACACCATAAATATACCATAAAAAAGAAAAATTTTCCCTATAAACATTGCTTTTTCGCTATTTCGAAGGTTGTTTATAAAAATCATAAATTTTTTCATTAAACGTTACCAGTCCTTTCAATGCCAGATGACTTTCGTCTTCAAAGTAATATTTTTCATATTCTCCGTCAGTCATGTCGGCAAGCTGTACATCATACTCTTTTGCTATTTTTCTGATTTTATTATAAATTGCATTTCGCTTTTTCTTAGGCCATCTGATATAGTCATTATACAAACCGTTAAAAGGCTGAAGAACCACCATAACCTGTAGATTTTCCTCTTTGCAGATTTGAAGCAGGCAAGCCAAATCCTTTCCTTCAACGGATTTTTCTGTGTAAGTAGGTTTCCATCTTATGTTTTGATCTACAAGTTTTTTGTATTTTTTATTATAAACATTATCAAGCATACCCATTTGGTTTTTTGATGCTTTCTTTATGCCCTTTTTCTCGGCTTTCTTATAATACTTTTTCCATTTAATCTTTTTGTTTGTAGTACCGTCTGCTTTTTCGTCACTACTTTTACCCAGCATACCTGACTTCCATATATTAAAGAAAAGCTTAATGTCCGCTTTGTCTTCCACCAGCCTTGTGTGAATACTTTTTCTAAAAATATCCCACGGATTCTTACTGTTATCCCTATACCATCTTACATCATCCTTTATTCTATTACACATTGTAGGATTGTTTTTTGTAAGGTCAATGGCTCTGCTTATAACATAATCCTTAGCGCTATCGCTAATGTCTTTATTTTTTAGAAACTCAATAAAATTGCTTTCCGAATAAGTTGCTCCAAATGCGTCCTCTTTAACACCAGTATTTTTAAACCACTGTGGCGACACACTTATGACAATCTTTCTTCCCTTTAATGTTTCTCCTATACTTCCAACTGCAATGGCATGATACAAACTCTGATAGCCACCTTTTCCTATAAAAACAGGCTTCATATCAGTATTCTGAAAAATAGTATTGCCGTGAAATCCTGAGTTCTGGCAATGCTTCAGCTCAGAAGAGCCAAATACTGCAATTGAATTTTTATCCTTTAGCAAATTTTTCAAGCCCTTATTACTTGAAAATTTAGACGGATCAATCCATGTTCCATACTTTACACTATACTTTGGCATTTCTTTAGTAGCTACAAATTTAACTGCTGTAACCGTAACCGCAAACATAAGAAATGCTATAAGTATTGCTTTTATGTTTTTCATCTGATTTATTACCCCTGTTTTTTGCTTTTAACTAATTCCAAAATCTTGTTAACCGTATTAATGTCATCTCTAACAACTTCTGAAGGTGAAATAATAACTCCTGTTTCCTCTTCAATTCTTGTCAAAAGTTCTGCAAACCCTAATGAATCCAAAATATCTTCTTCAAAAAGGTCCATGTCTCTTTCTTCTCTAATAATATCATCCTCACAAATTTCTTCTAATAAATCTAAAATCTTCTCTTCCATTTTTAGTATCTCCTTTTCATTTACGCATTTAATTATTTATTTTGGTTACATTATCTCACCATTATGCAAGCACCGGCGAGATAATGCCTTTTGCACTACAATCTTATATGATATGTCCTGAGAATATCAGAAAACCAAACATTACAAAATTCATTGTTATTGCCCATGATACAATTTTATACCATCTTTTTTTCTTATTTTTCTTATAGAATTTGGACTTCTTCTGGTATATTTCAGTTAACGCTAGCAACACACCGTGATACAGACCATACACCAGATACTGTATTGCAAGTCCGTGCCAGATTCCCATTACAAACATATTGATAATGAAACCAACTGATGCTGTTGTAAGTCGTGTCTTAAACCTTTTCTTCTTCATTGAGGACATTATAAATCTGGTAAAGATAAAATCCCTAAACCATTCTGATAACGATATGTGCCATCTTGCCCAGAAGTCTTTCATATCAGTGCTGATAAAAGGTTTGTTAAAGTTTTCCGGAACTTTTATGCCAAGCATGTATCCGGTTCCAATCGCCATAAGACTGTATCCTGCAAAGTCAAAGAACATATATATTCCATATGCATAAGAATATGCCAAAACCTGCAATACTGTTTTTGCCATTACAAGACTCATAACTTTATAAGCAAGGTTTGCAAGAACAAATTTATACAACAACCCCCATGCCATCTTTTCAATCCCCGTTCCGAAAAGTTCTAAGTATTCACTTCTCTTATAAGCCTTCCCTGAATCAGCCATAAATCTTCGGCTTCTGTCTATCGGTCCACAACTGAAAGTCGGGAAGAATATTAGAAACTCTGCAAAATCAGAAGGACTTATGCTCTCAATAACCCCGTCGTACATTTCAATAATAATCTGTACCACTCTAAAGGTTAAATATGATATTCCTATAAACTGGAACCATCCCATATTTTTAAATGTTTCAAGTTCGCACAGCTTACAGAATATTAATGGTGTTATTGAAAATAAAACAAAAAGCCTGTATATCCATAATTGCCTTCCCTTAGTCCTTCTAAGCCATTCATATATTTTTACAATTGCAAGCTCTATTGCAAAATATGCAAGGAAATATACAATTTTAACAGGTTCACCACCTAAAACAAGAACTATAACTAATATGGAAACTGTTATGTTGTACCATTTAAGAGGTTTTTCCAAAACACCAAGTATAAGAGCACCTGCCAGAACCAATATAAGTACCGTAAAAAAATATTCTCCTGAAAAAAAGCTCATTACAACAATCCTCCTAAATATTTTCGGTCTGCCTTTCCATTGCTATTCATAGGAATGTTATCAACATATTTTATCTTTTTAGGCACCATATACGCCGGAATTATTTCCTTAAGTTCCGTCTTTATTTGTCTGCTAAATTCCAAATCAGACTTTTCACCTTTATCACCTGTCACAAAAGCTGTAAGACTTTTCACCTTTCCGTCTTTCATATTTGGTAAAACAACCGCGTGACTTATTTGCGGAAGCCTTAGCATATTATTTTCAATATCCTCCACTTCAATACGGTAGCCGTGAAGTTTAACCTGTAAGTCAATTCGTCCGTTATAGAAAAGTTGCCCCTCTTTTAGATAGCCTGCATCTCCTGTATGGTATGCTCTGTATTTTATTCCATTACGTTCACACTGAAAGAATGCCTTCTTTGTTAAATCATCTCTTTTATAATATCCGGTACTTACCGTGTCACCGATTATAATAATTTCACCCTGTTGTCCTTCTTCTAATATTTCACCCTGCTCACCGTGAATTTCAATAATTGTTCCTTTTTTCTCGTGTCCAACAGGCAATGACTTGCCCTGACTCATTATGTTTTCAAGTAGTTCAGGTGTAATCTCAACATCTGTTACTGCAACTGTAGACTCTGTTGGTCCATATGTATTAATAACCTTAGCTTTCGGAAATCTCTGGTGAAGCTTTGAAACTGTTGCCGTTGTAAGTACCTCACCGCAAAAAAGAAATACTTCCAAATTAGGAATTAACTCTCCTGAAAACTTTCTGTCTGACAAACACATATCTGCAAAAGACGGTGTTGATACCCACACATTAATGTCTGACTGTTTAAAGTGTTCAAACATAGCATTGTAATCTTCCTGCATCTTCTTCGTCATTGTGTGAAGTGTTCCACCACAGGCAAGACTTGTATACAAATCCATCACCGACAAATCAAAAGAAAATGGTGCCTGATTGACAAAATTCTTTCCTTCCTTGTCCTGCTTTGAACTTCCCAAATTAACTGACCAATCCAAATAATTGTTTAAACAGTCAAAAGTAATCTTTACTCCTTTCGGCTTTCCTGTGCTTCCTGACGTAAACAGAATATAGTATATATCTTCCGGTTTAGTAGCCCATTCCGGACAATATTCTTCCTGTTCCTCTTCTATTATCTTTTTAATGCTGTCAAGATTTTTCACATTATAGCCATCAAAATCCATATCGCCTTCTACTTTAAAAATCACTTCAGGATTAACACACTCTGCCGTATCCATAACTCTTGTATCCGGTATGGATATGTCCTGTGGACAATAAGCCCTTCCTGACTTAACGCACGCTAAAAAGCACACAACCATATATGGATTCTTATGCCCATATACAACAATAGGAACCTTGTTGCTACTAAGGTTCCTATTAATCCACGCAGCAAGCCTGTTAGAATATTCCTCCAACTGTTTATAAGTTAGAACACTATCTCCACTTTTAATAGCAATCCTAGATTCACTGGTTGCTGCATAATATTTAATATTTTCTAATATATTCATACTCTTACCCCTTTATCTTGTCATTAACTGTATTGAATGTCTGATTGTGATACAATATTGTCGTTTTTTCTTTCCTACACATCATATCATCATATATTTTTATTTTCAATACAATTTTCAACAATTAACTTTTTCTTTACCCTATCTTTAGAATTTCTTTCGTTTTTCATAAAGCTTTTCGTAATTTGTCATCAGATTATATGCCTGACAGATATTTTCTGTGTTATCTAAACTTTATTAAGTATATACTCCATAATTTCATCTGCCACATTTACTCCCGTGCAGTCATATATGTTCTTAAAATGTGCATTAGAATTAACTTCGCACAATACAGGTTCACCCTGCTTTCCAAACATAATGTCCACTCCGGCAAAATCAAGCTTTAACTCTCTGCAGACCTTAAGTGCCATTTCACACTGTTCCTCTGTAGGCGTGTATTTCTTCATCTTTCCGCCATTTGTAATGTTGGCGCGGAAGTCATCTTCGTTAACACGTTCCATTGCAGTAACTATCTTGTCTCCCACAATATGGATTCGCACATCCCTGCCTTTTGAACTTTCAATGTACTCCTGCATTATAAAATCACAATGACCTATAGCTTTTATTTTTTCAACAGCTTCATAATAATTATTAACAAGGTAAACCTGTTCACCGAAAGAGCCTTTGTTCTCCTTAATTACCATTGGATATCCAAGGCTGCCTTCAATTTGAAGCACAAATGTATAATCTTTATATTCCTTATCGAAAGTCATTGGTGCCATATAAGTTGCAGGCATCTTAATATCCGTGTTCTTTAATTTAATAAAAGTAAGTGCTTTATCATCACATGTTTCTATTGCCTCTGCACTGTTAAACACTTTGAAACCTTCTGCCTCTAAAGTTTTTGCAAGCTTAACATCCTTATCCCAAAATAACACAAAATCAGGCTTCTGCTTCCAGTTCGTGCTGCCAGAACTAATTTTCAATACTGAATCAACCTGGTCGTTTGGAAGCTTTCTTAACTTGCAATCTCTCTTTTCTGCTGCTTCAATTAACCAGTTATATATTTCATCAAACTTTTCACTTCCCAAATATCCGTTTACTATTAACCAACCTGTCTTCATAATTCCTCCATATAACGTAAAGAACGGTTAAGGCCCCCTTGCCATTAACCGTTCCGGACTGAAAAATATGTTAGTATACTTGTGAGTCTTAGGAGAGACTCATCTTTTAATTAAAATTAAAAGATTTAAGTATTAGGTACTACGTCTACATTATAACAAATAATATTCAGTTATTCAATATTCATTTTTTATTATCCGAAACTAAATGTTTTTTGTGTAAATTGCACACATTAAAGTGATGTTGGATAAGATGCAATTGCTCCGTTTTCCAGTACACTTTTTGCGCAATAACCATTAGATTTCTTTAAGTATTCTTCTAATTTATCTTCTGTCAAATCAGCAATGCTGTCTGTTGTAACACCGTCTTCTGCCAACTGATATAATAATGAACCAATAAAGGCATCTCCGGCACCTGTTGTGTCTATTGCATTAACCTTTTCTGCCGGTGCACTTGCACTTACACTCTTAGTATATGCCTCTGCCCCTTCAGAACCTTTAGTATAAATAACTAATTTAACTCTGCCTGTAAATAACTGTGGCAAAGCATCTTCAATGCTATCTTTTCCTGTAATAAATTCAAGTTCCTCATCAGAAATCTTAACAATATCTGCCTTCGGAATAAATTCATTAATTCTCTTTCTAAGTAAATCAATGTCATCCCAAAGTGCCAATCTTACATTAGGATCAAAACTAATAATTGCTCCACTGTTTGCAGCATATTCAATCGCTTTCTCATGAGCATCCTTCATTGGAAAATCTCCAATTGACACTGAACAAAAATGTAATGCGAAAGCATCCTTAAACCAATCTTCTTTTATTGTTTCAGGCTTAAGAAGCATATCTGCACCTGGTTTTCTGTAGAAAGAAAACTCTCTGTTACCATCATCTTTTAACGCAACAAAAGCTAATGAAGTATTGGCATCATTAATTCTTGAAACATATTCACATCCAATGCCATAATATTCAAATTCATCAACAATTTTGTCACCAAAAGGATCATTACCTAACTGAGTTATTAACTTAGACTCTCCTCCAAGTTTAGTAAATGCTCCACAAACATTGGCAGGTGCTCCACCTACAGCCGGCTTAAAAGATTCCACCTGTTTAATTGGAACTCCTGTATTCCGGGGAATAAAATCTATTAATGCTTCTCCAATAGCTAAAAGTTTCTTCATGTTTACATCCCTTCCTGTTTTTTCTTTTGTATAATTCAATACGATGATACCACATTTTTTACTTTTTGTAACTTTATTGTCTTTATATTAGCTGTTATTTGTGATAAAATTGTTTCAACACAAATATGGAGGTTTTTTATGAGCGAGAGAAAAAACAAGACTCCCGGCACTGCTAAAGATAACAATGCTTTATACATTCTTATTTTTACCGTGGTGGTAGTTATAGGCATTGCTGTTTTCATTTTCAGCAAAAACAATAGTTCAAAAAATGACACTAACAACGCCGGTGCTGTTGCAAATAACAATGCGGGCACAACCGCTTTAAGCGTAGTTGAAACAAATGGCTCATTAGACGGAGAAATTGGCGAAGACGAAACAATTGATAATTATGTAAACTTCTTTGGAGATTCTTCTAAGAAAGCTACTGCCAAAGATTCAATCTTTGACAAAAACATTAACCAGGTTAAAAAGTTTGAATCAAAACGTAGCATAACACTGGACAATCCAAGCGAAGCTTCAGCAGATTCAAGTGACAAGGGTGATACATACACTTACCTGACTTACAAGTTCAACGGTGAAAAATCCCCAGCAGTCCTTGGAATTCCTGTTAACACTGATTCTAACGCGTGTATGCTTGTATACGTATTTAAGAATAAAGAATTAACAGAAATAAGAGTTCAGTATGGCGAAGTGGGGATGGACCAGTACAACAACATGATCAACACGCTTACAAACACATACGGACAGGCTTCATTCTCAAGAAGCTGGTCTGACGGCTCAAAAGAATCATGGTGGAAATCAAAGGCATACACACTTGATGCCGTGTGCCAGAAAGATGCCATAACACTTTATTATAAAGTTAATTAGTAAACGAAAATAATAAAAGGACTGTCGCTTTTGTAAATTTATTACCAATGCGACAATCCTTTTTTGTTTTATTCCACAAATATATCTTTCATATTTTTATTACTTGGCTTACTCTTAAAATTAACCACTATCTTTTTTAAATCTTCACCTTTTTGCCATCTGCTAAACAAATCAATCTTCATTTCGTATCCACGCATGATTTCTTCAATACGATTTTCACTAATATTAGAATCCAATTCATATAATTCTCTGATAAATTCAGCCGATGGTAATTTATCAACATCTACTAAACTTCTATCTTTTACTAATCCTAAAAGCTTAAGTTCTGTATTTTGAAAACTTTCTGTTGCAATTTTAAGCATATCTTTATTATTCGCAGGTACGCTATCATTTACAAATAAAGATTTACCGCTGTCATATATAGGTGCAGGTTTTACAAATTCCAAAGTATTGGCATCCCTTAGCACTGATATATTAGCCAAATGTCTATCTCGTCCTGATATTATAAAGTCAGTCATAATTTGATATTCCAAAAAAGGTCGAAGAACAGATTCATCCAGTCCATACATTCCGCACACTTTAATAAAATGCTCGTATGAATTAATATTTTGAGGTTGTTTTTTTGATGCTACAACATCGTATGCACTAATAAGTTCAAGACTTTCTGACGTAAAAAGTTCTGAAAAACAACCATACTGATATTCCTGCCCATGTATTTCGATTAATTTATATGGAGTATAATTATCAAACTGCTGCAATTCATGCATCTTTGTTGCAAAAACCTCATTAAAACTTTCAGCAGAAAAATAATCTCTGTTCCCCTTTATCATTCCTCTTTTTCCGTTACGAATAGTCCAACATTTTCCTAAAGTTCCCTGCAAAGAACTATTAGGTGTATAATGTGGAACAATATGCGAATCTCTTTGAGTTTCTCCTGCAATATTAATATCATCATAAAATTCATTTACAAACAGATTTACATCTTTCCATTTAAGGCCTGAATCCACTGGAGAAATCCAATAATAATCTGTTAATGACAATCCCAAATTCTTCACCAAAAAATCTTCCGGACTTAACAAACCTTTCTTTTCCAGCATTGTCTTTATATGTCCCTGTTCAATAGGAACTGCTCTACGTTTCCACCACTCCTTTAGCCAATTAGTACTACCTTCTGTGTGCAATGGTGCCAATTCTTCATTTTTTGAATTAAGTTTGTAATTTACTATTGAACCATCCTCAGTCAAATTTATTATTGCAATAGGTTCATCTTTTCTTTTAAAAATGTAAGGATTCATATGCAGCCTCCAATTCCAACTTGCTTAACTCTTCATCCAATTTCCATTGAGCAAGTATATCAATATATAATGTGGATTCATGTTTTACAGGCATAACTTCTCTAGTATATTTTTTCCCAGATTGGCAAAAAACTATATAAAATGATTTCTGTCTTATAAGCACATCGCCATATACATTATATCTCTCTGAAAAAACTTTTTTTCTATATATACATAAATTATATAATTCGTCCATTTCAACATCCAATGCATCTGCTATACTTTTAAGCTGTCCTGCACGTATGTTTTCAACAGGCAATTTCAAATTAACCAAATCATTTAATGTGCTATAGGGCACATCACTTTTTTTAGAAAGCTTATACACTGATATGTTATTTTTCTGCAAATATTCTTTAAGCATAACCTGTCACCTCATTGTTTTCTATAGAAATTAGTATACCGTGATTGCGGTATATTATCAACATAAAAATAATAAGTTAATACTTATTGATAACTAATGTTGTTTACTCAATATCTATTAACTTATTACTTTACATATATATTTGCGAGAACGTTTCGCCCCCAATTAATTTCTCTTTTTCTTTGCAATATCCAATGTACATAAAATAGTTGGTATGTTTAACACTATAAAATCTCCTAACAAATCTATTGCAAACAAGCTTTTATGTGTAGATACTTTTTTATCATTGCTAAAATCATTCTCAGCACTTATAGAAGAATCGCTTTCAAATCCACTTTCTTCTATTGCAACAGGCTGTATTTCATCTGTTGCATATTCATTTTCTTTTTGAACAATCTGAAAAATACTTATACCGATAATGACACATGATATGATAAAAGGTATTATTGGAAAAAAGTACTTATTCTTTTTCATACACATTTTATTAACCAAAAGCATTATAATTACTACGATAACTGCTATTAAAATTTTAATCATTCTTTATTCCTCTTTAATGTATTTTATTTATATTTCAACTACTTTCTTTTTCTATACAAAAATAGAAGAAATTAAAACAATCACTACTCCTATAATTGCTACTGATAATCCTCCAATTGACAGTTTATCTAAACCTTCCTTTTTTGTTCTTTTCAACTGTTCCAACAAAAAGCATACCAGGAAAATGACTATTGCAATTAAAAAAATTTTACTTCTCATATAATTTTTCCTCCGTGAATTAATATTCTTTTACTCTTAAATGGAATTAAATTAGAATTAATAATATTAGATTTTCAATACATTTCTTGTTTTTCATTTACTCTAAATTCAGAACATAGTCTTCCTGCGAGTGATTATAGCATAGAAAACGTTTTTATAAAACTGTATTGTTAATTTTTGTTTCACTATGAGCAGTGCACAGTTCAATTACGCTTCGCTTCATTTCGCTGATGCGGCATTCGTCGCTTACCCACTACTTTAATGAGTCACATACAGCTCGATTCCACTTCGCTCCATCTCGCTGATGCGACATTCGTCGCATCAAATAAAAAAAGTACCACCCCAGGCAATTTAATGTCCGAAACGGTACCCGCAAGTGCGCCTCCAGGGGCTCGAACCCTGCACACCCTGAAAGCCCTAGGGCATTTTATATCAGTTTATTATGCATTATTTTGTGTTATAAAAATGCCCGCAATCCCTTTGTTTATCGGACATTGCGAGCAATATAAAACTTTATGGTATTTTATAATAAAATGTAAAAAGTTCAAGTGTTTGTGGGAAGGATTTTAGGTTTTATACTTATTTAATACATTTATCTGTAATGATTAGTTATCCTCTTTTCTCTTTTTATTCCAAATAATATCACCTATGCATAATACTGTAGAAATATTCATAATTGCAAAATCACGTAATAAATCCAACTCAAAATAACTTTTATCTGTTATGACTGTATCTTTTACATCAGTATATTCATTACTATTATTAATAACTATGTTATTATCCATAGTTTGAATTTCGTAATGCTGCTCCTTATTTTCCCTAGTCACTATTTGAAATGCACTAATACCTACAATTATAATTGACAATACGAATATAATTATTGGTACATAATATTTTTCTTTTTTCATTAATCTTCTGTTAATAAACAGAAAAAAAATTGTAAGTATAATAAAAACTATCATTTTTCCTCCCCCGCAAATTTTGCCTCTATAAATACAGTTCCCGAAATAATTATTATAATCGCTATAATTCCACTATTTCTAAAGGATATTTTCAAAAAATTTTGTAACACTGTAAATATTAACACAGCTATTATAGTCAAAATTGAATATGTTAAATTCTTTTTCATATAAACTTTCCTCCATATGTAAAAAACTGATTTATCTAAATTTAAATTTTCCTGAATTATTCACGGCACAGCCGTGAAAGTGGCTGAAAGCCACATAGTTGCTGTATTTTAACTGAATATTGCATTTCACCTATCAAGTGAATGAAAAAAGAACATTCATTTGTGGTAAAATTAAGGTGTCGAATCTTAAAAAATAACTCAAAGGAGCCCTTTATGAGTATTGTAAACACCTTATCATTAGAAAGCATAAGAAAATTAAAATAAATTTTAATGGAAGAGATCTTTCCTCCGATGCAGGCTTACTTCTTATTAAAGAATTCGTAAGCAAACTTGGTTTTAATAAGCTTTTAAGAAAAACTTTCAAGACCAATGATTCTGCATCATTCAGATATCATACGGACCAGGAAAAGCTGCTCCAGATTATATATATGATCATTGCCGGTTATTTTGAAGATGTTGCTTCTGATGAACTTACCAATGATCCTGTATTCAAGTCTGTACTTGACTAATACCTGAATAATTATCCTACGATTCGTATTTTACTTCGTGGTTATAGCGTTTTTGCTACGTCTGTTCTTTATAAGCAGTGCGAGGAAAATGGCACAGGCTATGTGATCAGACTGAAGGAGAATGGCATTCTCCGCAAAAAAGCATCCCATCTTGTGGATGAACTTGATGAAATCTCCAGAAATAACAAAGTTGATTTTGCGGTAGTTTATGGCAAATTCATGTACAAAGCAGTTCATTCAGCAAGATATATCACATTCAAACTGTGTAGCAGCTGCCCATATAAGAATGAATTCTATGAGACGCTTTCAAATATCAGCAAACTGAATGTACAGTTGGAGTGGCAACTATTAATGAACTTTGACAGTTTAACAACTACTCTGAACTTTGCCACAGGGATTTTCTGCCTTTTGACAGGTTAATTGAGTGGTTTTCTAGCTGTATGAATCATTTTTTAGATTTATAGTGCAACTATCAGTTCAGATATTGTCCCATGAATAATTCAGGATAATTATACCACATATAATTAACATTCCTTCCATCTTGCACTCCTCCTTAACCACAACTACTGTCATTTCAATTCTTCTCCCTTTAATCTAACAATTCAATTTTCTTCAATAAATACTCCAGCACATTTTCTTCATCCACTACCACTTTTGCCTGACAAGCCATACCGTTCATAATTGAACCCGTTTTTCCCTCTTTATTTGTAACCGTAGCTTGCTCACATTTTACTTTTACAAGATAATATGCACTTCCGGAAGATTCATCCACTTTTATATCCTTAGAAATAGAATCTACTACTCCTGTAAAATATCCATATTCGGCTGACGGATATGCCGCTATTTCAAATTTTACTTTTTGTCCGTTCCGCATTTTTGCAATATCAGCATTTCCTACATAGATTTCTGCATAATATCCACTGCTAGTTTCAGGTAATATCCGACATATTGTAGTGCCCTCCTGAACGTATGACCCCTGCTTAATTTCCATATTTTGTGATATATATCCTGACACACTTGCTTTTACAGTACATTTACCATTTTGCAAATCAAAGGTTTTAAGATTGTTCTCGCACTCTGTTTTTTTATTTTCATATGTAAGAAGTTCACTGGCAACATTTTCTTTTTCTGTCAAGATAGTAATATTTTCATTTATTTCTGAATCTGTCCCGTTCAGTGCCTCTACCTGCGCTTGTGCGGAATCCAAATTAGACTGTAATGATAATATTGTTGTGTTTGATGTTTCAATTTGTTGCTCTATTGCAGCAATCTGCTGTAATTCAAGATTTTTTAAAGTCTTTTTTCTTTCCTTTTGGTAAGTTTTAATTTTAGTCTGTACTGAGAAAATATTATTCTTCAATTCTTTAATTACAGAGGTGTCTTTGGATGCTTTCAACTGTTTTTTTAATTCTGTAACATTATTCTTAACTTCTTTTATTTGATTATCATATTGAAGTTTAGTAGCGTCATAATTTGAAATATATCCTGCTACTATACTGCTATAATAACTATCTTTTACATTAAATGTATTTTTTCTACTCTTAATACAGTTTTCAACTGTTTCAAGTTTATTTATACGCATTTTGTACTCATTAATGCTGTTTTGAATACTATTTATAGTCTTTTCATATTGATTTTTTTGTCCTTTAACATCTTTATCGGAAGAACTAACATTGGCATATGTCAACAACCTTCTATTATTAAATTCATCATAATATTTATTACTTTTCAATGCTTCAAATGCACTGTTATTCCCATCCAGACTTTTCTGATATGCGGACAACATTTTAATTCTTTCATTAATATTTTCAAGTTCAGTTTGGTATTTTTTTATAGATTCGTTAATCGAATCCACACTCAATGTTAACAAAATATCACCTTTATTAACATACTGTCCCTCACTAAAATTACATTTTTCTACCTTGCCTGTGACACCATTGCTTATGTCAACTATGTCTCCATCACTTCTAAATATTCCATTACTTTTTACACTGATGTCTATTTTTGAAAAATACATCCAACATAATGCAACTATAAGCATTCCTAATAACAGGTATATGAAATATACAAAAAACGGATTTGGACGTGAATTATATACTTCTGTACTATCAGACATATCCTTCATATCTACAATAATAGGTTTCATTTCTATATACCTCCTGAGCTCAATGCAATGTTATCCTCTATGGTACTTTCTAACGACTGCTGACTGACAAGTTCTGCATATTTCCCTCCCATTGCTTTTAATTCCTCATGTGTTCCACTCTCTATAATTCTTCCTTTTTCCATAACAAATATCTTATCGCAATTCTTTATTGTACTTAACCTATGTGCAATAAATATTGTCGTCACATCTTTTGAAAATTCATTAATAGTCCTATCTAGTGCTCTTTCCGTAATCGAATCTAAATTACTTGTCGCCTCATCCAGTATTAATATATCCGGCTTTTTCAACATTGCCCTGGCAATCGCAAGTCTCTGTCTCTGTCCACCAGATAAATTTGCTCCATTTTCTTCCAACCTTGTTTCATATCTTAACGGTAACTCATTAATAAAATCATGTGCCTGTGCTATTTTTGAAGCTTCTATAATATCGTCCATTGTAGCATCATCCAAACCAAGCGAGAGATTTTCCAAAATACTTCCGCTAAATAAAAATGTTTCCTGCGGAATATAGGCTATTCTTTCCCTCAAGCATTCTATTTGTATATCTTCAATATTATTTCCATTAATAAGAATTTCCCCCTTTTCAGGAGTATACATATGTAATAATAACTTTGATAACGTAGTCTTTCCCGAACCACTCTCCCCTACAAACGCTACCCTTTGTCCTTTTTTTATAGAAATATCTATATCCTCTAATACCAGTCTTCTTGTTCCGTATCGGAAATCAACATTTTTTATTTCAATATCCCCCGCCAGACTCTCCGGGTTCATTTTCTTTTGTTCATTCTGTGATTTTTCTGCCTCTAAGTCCAATATTTCTCCTAATCTGTCAGCAGCAACAACAGCCGTCTGTACTTGAGGTTGCAAATTTATCAAATTTTTAATCGGATCAAGAAAATATACTAACAACGAATTAAATGTAATAAGTGCTCCCATCGTCATTTCTCCATGAATTACACTTACACCACCTGCCCATAAAATAACAATTCCACCAACAAGTTCAATAAATACTTTAAGAGAAGACTGAACATTGCTTACCCAGCTTAAATTAAAAATACTTTTTAGCAACTTAACAAATTTAATTTCCGTTTCCCTATTCGCTTTTCTCTCTGCATTATATGCCTTGATTGTCTGTATTCCATTTAATGATTCTACAAGATATGAGGTGAGTTGTGCATTATCTTCCATCTGCTTTCTGTTTAATTTCTCGTACCATTTATTAAAAGTTATAACGATAATCATATATAAAATTACAATAATTACTGCGATTCCAAACATTTTTGCATTTTGAATATAAAGAATAACTGCCCCCGCAACAGCCATTAATGTATCAATCATAATTGTAAGGGTTGCTCCTGATATGGCATCCCGCACATTTCCGGCATCATTGAATCTGGATATTATCTCTCCTACTTTTCTGGTTCCAAAAAAATTCATCGGAAGCTCTATCACGTGGCGATAGTATCCCAAAAGTAATGCAATATCCAGTTTCTGACTCAAATACAACAACAAATGCGATCTGAATGCATCAAGCAACACTTTAAATACATTAAGCAAAATAACACCTACAGATAGCGTTGTTAATGTTTTTGTCAAACCATCCGGCAATACATCATCTACAAGTGCCTTAAAATAAAATGCACCTAATATTCCTAAAATTGTATATAGCAAAGATGCTACAAATATATGTATCATCAGCTTCTTATGCGGGATGAGTAAATGAAAAAAACGACTGAAAAGTCCCTTTGTCTCATCGCCTTTTTTAAAAGTTTCATTCTTCACGAGCAAAATAAGTATACCCGACCACTGATATTTAGGTGGCTTATTTTCTTCATGCACTTCTCCAAAGAACTCTTCCGGCGTAAGTTTTATAATACCTCTGCCCGGATCTGCTATGACAACCTGTTTCTTTGTTATTTTATGGATAACAACATAATGCAAAAGATTTCCATCAACAATGACATGTGCAATGCATGGAAGCGGAAATTCTGAAAAAAATGCCTCTTTATTTCCTTTCACACCTTTTGCACTAAACCCTAACTGCTCTGCCGCTTTTATGATTCCATATGCATTTGTTCCCTGTTTATCTGTTCCTGCAACTTCACGAATTTTTGTTATTCCAATTTTATAACCATTCTGTTTTGAAATTGTTGCAAGACATGCAGCACCACAATCAGTGATGTCATGCTGTTTTATACAATAGTATCTCATGTTTAAATTTCTCCAATTCCCATATATAAAATCTACGCAGTATTTCGCCCCCCATTTTTTCAAAGTCATTATAATTTAACAATTATAATAGAATCCTTATTGCAATAATAAAAATTACAATACTATATCTCATAATTATTGATAGTTGATTTTCAATCATATAAAACACAACAAATGATACAAGCAATAAATAAAGAAAAATAACATTTTCTGTTAAAAAATAACTTGTTCCTATGGCAACAGTAATAATTAATGAAATAAATGCTATTATAATCTTTAGTTGCTCACAATCCGATTTTTTACCTATGTAAAAAGTATTAACACCTGAATTAAACAACTGGCATTTTCCAGATGTAACATTTAATGCCTTAAGCACGTTCCAATAATCGCCTATTCCATAACATATTTCCAGAACTCCAAAGCATAAAATTCCCGGAGATATTTTACAATTTGCATTAACAGCTACAAAATATAGTATTATGGGAATAATTCCTAAAACTATATTAGGAAGCATACTCATAAATATATATCGTCTACGGCTTATTATATCTGTAGTTGTTGCCAACATCCCTTGCGAGAAAAAATATATATATTTTTTTGATTTACACGGCATAGCTATTGCATGTAATAATTCATGAACAGGCATCATTATTAAGCTCGAGAATAAAATCAGGAAAAAGCAAATTATATCAAGCTCTACGTAATATGTAAAAGTAATAACGAAATACATAAATAAAATTCCTAAAGGTATCGCATATATATATATTTGTTTCATTATTTCATTTATGTCATTGCTATTTTCTAATCTATTATATTTTTTCGCCAAATCATTTTTAGGTAAAGCATCAATATCTTTAAGATATCCTTTAAATTCAATATTAAAAAATTTCATATATTATTTCCTCGTATTATATATCACATTCACTGGTTCAGATTATGGTTTGTTTATTAGTGTAGAATTTTTACACAAAAATTTTATTTCTAGTCAACAATATGCCATTGATACTAAATATCAATGACATATTGCACCACTTTAACAAGTTCCTCACTCTTTAGGTCTCATTTTTTTGTATTTTATCAAACCTATGACCAATCCTACCAAGATGCCTATTGCTGTTCCATATAGCATTCCAACACCTGAATTATTTTCAAAAAATATACTTGAAAACATAACTCCAATAGATGGTCCGATAGCAGTTCCTATCAAAATGTACTTTGATATAAAATCTTCATTCTTTTTTTTCTTCATAGATATTTTATACCATTCCTTAGCCAAAAACTCTGGCCAATCCATAACCTATAGAAAAACCTGCTGCCAAAGCTACCGCACCTGCCGCAAGAGTAAATAATCCTCCATCAACATCGTACAACTGATCTGCTCTCATTTCTATAAAATTGTCCATATTAACCTCCTTTCTTACTATCCAACAATACTATCAGATGTTATTTCCTGTTTTTTCTATTTAAGCCTACTGCTATTCCACCAGCAAAACCTGCACAAAATAATGTTACCAGCATCGCTGTTGTTAGTGCAATACCACCATTAATTTCCATTATTTCATTACTTGTAAGCATTTTGAAATTTGAATTTTCCATAGTTCCTCCCTTCTGTATCATAAAAATAACTAATATATTTCATATCATAGCATTGGCCACCTGCTAAATATTGAAATCAAATTTAAACATCTAAATAAATTTCCGTTTCAAATTCATCAAAACTTTTTATTTCTTTCTCTTGTCTTTTTAATACATTGTATCCCGCTGATTTAGGTTTTAGATTTTTTTCTTTTAAATATTTTTCAAGCCTAGTCACTTCTTCTTGCAATCCTAACGGATTACCTTTATATAATATTTTCACGCAATTTTCCACTATAAATTTTTCTAAAAATTCAAATTTTTTATTTGCCTCTATTTTCTTATTTAACTGTATAAATATTTCTACCTCTGCACGACCATCATGAAATGATCGACGAGTAGCCATAACTATATCTCCTACTCTTACTGCTCCATTTTCCACTATATATTTCATCATTTTTGTTACTATTTTCTCAACATCCATTTCAGAAATGATTCCCTTGAACTTAAGGACATTCTTCAATTCCAATATATATCTTTTGCTAAAATCATTTGCATTCATATTATTTTCTCCTTTAAATCGACACTTTTCAAATCATCAAACTTTTTTTGTTGTGTTTTCCATTCTATTCATCAATTTATTTTTTTGTTGTTTCGAAACGACTATGAATATATATGTTTTTGCTCATAATCTCAATATCTTTTGCCTAAATGGTATATATTTTTACTTAAATGGTAGTTCTAAATGTGAAAATGTTTATTATTAATGTTTTGTAAGCACAATATTGCTTACCATACTTTTGCAACAAAAAAAGCCACTTACGTGACTTCTTAACCATTTGCACATTCATATTGTCTTTTCAAAAAAACTTTTTTAAACTCACTGACCTTCCTTCTTGATATATCTATATCATTACCGTTCTTCATATATATTACTGTGCCTTTTAGTGATTCTATTTCGTCCAGATTTACTATAAACGAATTATGGCATCTGTAAAACCATTTATTGTCCAGTTTCTGTTCCATCTCCGACATACTGTCGTTACATCTTTTTACTCCCAATGTCGTATAAATCAGTACCCCATGTCTTTGTGCTTCAAAGTAATAAATGTTTTTTAGCGCTACCTCCTGCTGTGCTTCTCCAACGATATTTAAGGTTATCTTTTTATCCTTTTCAAGCAATTTTTTTGCTGAATAAAACGCCTCTTTCAGCTCTTCTTTTAAATTCACTTTGTCCAAATATCTAAATGCATTTACGAGATAACCTCTTCTGCTCATTTCCGTATGTGTTGTTAATATCATAAATATGGTGTCCTTATTTTTCTCCCTGGCTTTTTTAATAGTTTCAAAGCCATCCAACTCATCCATTTCTATATCTATTAAAGATATATCATATTCATCCTTAGATTCCAAATAGGATATTGGATTGTCATACACTGTAATCTCTATTTCATTTTTCATCTCTTCCTTAATGCATTCTTCTGCTTTTTCTCTCCAGTAAACCTCGTCATCAACTATTGCAATTTTCATGTTATTTACCTTTTTATAGAAATAGTTTCCATAAACTCTTCCTTTCCTATCTCTATGTATATAAGACCATTATTCCTTTCTACGCATTCTCTAACATTTTCAAGTCCGAAACCATGATATTCTCTGTCACTTTTTGTTGTAACCAGATTCTTATTTTTAAATTGTCCATTATCCTTATAGGTATTTCTTATGTTTATAATTATGTTTTCATCGTTGTATCTGCAATCTAAATAAATCTGTTTCTTTTTTGACTTACCTGCTGCTTCTATGGCATTACTTAAGATATTTGAAAATATTGTACATAAATCATAAGCATCAATCCTACACTCTGCAGGTAAAACACCTGAAACTTTCATTTTTACACCTGAATCTATTGCCTGATAATAGTATTTATTCACTATTGCTTCCGCTATTCCGTTTCCGATGCTAACTGCATTTCCCAACTCATCTATTTTTATGTTTATTTTTTCTAAATAGTCATTTACTTCTTCATACTGTTTGCTATTTATAAGTTTTGTAAGCAATTCTAAGTGATTTCTAACATCGTGTCTGAACTTTTTTGTGTTTTTTTCACGTTCTTCAAGATATTCATAATAGTTTTTCTGCTCCTTCAAGTACATTTTTGTTTCCAGTTCTCTTTCCTGAGAAACATTTTTTGAAACCTTAAGTAGAATTACTGCCCCCAATTGTATGAATATCCCAACTATAACAGCTATGAACGCACCTGAAAATAGTAGTTTATGTTTTTCAGACAATTCAATTGTTACAACTTTTGCAACCGTCATCACCACAATGGAATTTACAACAATTAGCACTGTCAGTAATACCAGATTTTTATATTCTATTTTTTTCAATCCGTATTGATAATGTTTCCTATAAATATAGCCTACCGTATAAATAAACATTAACGATAAAACCGATGCCATAAGTTCTTCAAAGCTCTTAATGTCAAACGGTAAAAGTCCCAAAAAGAATTTTACCAAAATAAAAAACATAGTGTCTATCATAGACATCATAAATGGAATCCATATAGAAAATAAAAGCAATAATTTTCTTTTTTCTGCATACCACATTCTAAACACTGCATATGTTGTAATAAAGTATACAATTGAACCAATCTTCATTTTCTCATCAAAGTAAATAATACCTGATGCCAGTGCTATGATTGTAGCTATCAATATGATTTTATACTTATTAATTCTCTCTTCAAAATTTCCAAACAAATTCATTGCCATTATTATTTTTATAAAATGGCTGAAATCTGTTAATATTGCTATAAATAGATTCATATATTCCTCTTGCTGTTACTAAGTTACATCCATTATAACAAAATAACCTTCATTGCAAAAGGAATATATAATAACATTTTATATATTAATAATATGTGTTTCTAGAAAAATCTAAGAAACCATTTGTAAATGTATGAGTACAATACTTTTCCTTCCCGTATATACTAAAGTATTGTCCGGACAAGTACATATTACTTTTATTTTTTCTAATGTAAATGGATTTTTCCTAAGTGTATGTCTTAATTTCCTAAATGGTATCTAATATACTCTTAACAATATACAAACAATTACACCAACTCCAATCCCCCCACTTATTAATATCAGCACATAATTTCTTCTAACTATATCTTCAACATTCACCATCACTTTTATAATGGCATAAATCACTAACACAACCATTGCACCGATAACTAAATTGATTTTCCATAAATTCTTTATTACATCTCCAAAAATAATTATTGCCAGTAATTCTGTTAATACAACTATAGCTGCGTTTCTATCTAATACTTTATTTCTAATTAGCTTTACGATTTTTATAACTAAAACCATGATTAACATAACAATCAGCAAAAGCATTATTGTTATTCCAACATATGCCAATATTTTCACACCGTCTGCCATGTTTTTGTTACCTATATTACAATTTATTTCCAATCCGACAATGTTATATGCTTTTTTAATTAATTGAATTACTCTAATAAATATATTTTTAATCCAATTACCAATTTGAAAAATGTCTTTTTTCAAAACACTATTTCTATATGCAACGCATAACGAAAATACAATTCCATATGTAAGTAATATAAAAATCAATCCCTTATACTTTTTCTCCATTTGGTTTTCTGTTTTCAATTTTTCCATCAGGACTTGTTGACTTACTTCTTTTTGTAAGTCCTGCTTTCTTAATTCAAGTTTTTTCTCTTTTTCTGACAATTTTATTTCTTTATTTTCAAGTAATTTCTTTTGCATCTTGATTTCGTTTATTATTGCGTTGTTATCTTCTCTTTGCCTGTCTGTCTGTTCTTTTATTTTCATTGCTTCTTTCATCATTTCTTCTGCTTTCCTCAACTGCAAGTCGCTCTCGCTCAAGCTCTCTATTTTCTCGTTCAACGATTTTATTTTCTCTGCTTGATTCTGAATCTGCAATGATGCTTTCTGCAATGTCTGTTGCAGTTTTAAGTTGTCTGATGATTGTTTCTGTATCTTTGCTTTCTGCGTTAATATTGTTGTTTCCATCTGCTGTAACTCCGCTGTCAGTTCTTCTGCTAAGTCTGCCAGCTCGTTCATTTTTAATTTTTCTGATTCTGTCATCTATCTTACTACTCTCCTTCCTCATTCTTCTTTTGATTTCAGCAATTGCTGATTCTGTTGTTTTAATGTTTTGTTCTGTTCTATTAATTTTCTGTTCTGTATCATTAATGAATCTACCTGTTGACTCAACAGACTGTTTTCCTGATTCAGTTCTTCCATTAGGCTCAATGTATCCCCTACCTTTTCTATCACTGCCAATACTTCCTTTAACTCTTCCAACTCTTTCATATATCTGTTCAACCCTTTCCTTTAATATTTTTGTTATTTCAGCAATGCTCTTCTTAATCTGCATTACCAATTTATTTGATTCCTTAACTTTTCTGTTATACTCACATCTGTCTGATACTTTTCCCTTTTGTTCCATTTGTCTTGCTGCATAGCCTTCATGAATTGTAGGTTCAATATCTAATCCCTGCTCTTCAAAACTTCTATGATCTATTTTTTGTTCCTCTATAAGAAATTTATTGCAATAATCAGCCCAGTTTTTTCTCCATTCCTTAAGCTGTTCTTTTGAATTCCATTGATTTTGAATCACATCAATTCTTTTCCAAAGTTTTTCTTCGCCCTTTCCTTTTCTGATTCTTACCTTTTGTTTTCCATTTTCATCAAGCAATGGTATTTTGTTTCCATTATCATCACGTACGAACTCTGTCTTTCGCATATTTGACCAACTTCCATCTTTATTAAATGCTCTCATTGTACACATACAATGCACATGATGATTTCCTTCTTTTTCATGATATGCCCAGTCTGCTGCCATTCCTTTATTTACAAAATTCTCCTTTATAAATTCCCTCATTCTTGAAATTGTCTGCTCCCGATTCCACTCATTGGGAACTGCTATTTCAAACTCTCTTGCATACTGACTGTTCCGTTTATTTTCCCTTTTTTCAACTGCATTCCATAAAGTTTCTCTATCAGCCAAATCTTCAGGTGCATTTTTAGGTAAGAGTACTTCTGCAAATACAACTTCTTCTTTTCTTGTATAGTTAAAAGATAAACCAAGTCTTGCATCCTTTAATTTTTGTCCTGAAATATATGCAGCTGACGCAACAACACATTTTCCAATACTTGATTTAATTATTCTTGTTGTAAAATGATATATTGCCATATTTACACCTCCATCCAAGTGAAACTTGGTGCTATCCAAACGCATAGTTTGGCTCCCTCTGAGTAAGAGCGCACAATGAGCAACGCGAATGTTTATAAACGTTGGGCTCCGCCCACGTATAAATGCGCCCTTCTTAAAAGAAGAAGGGAATAGAAAAATATCTACTCCCTTTCACAAACTACTTATTTGAATTAACATTTGTTTCCTTAACTCCCATTGCTGTTGAAAAATATTTACCGTTTTGTTCCTGCTTGTTTAAAAATCCTATCAATTTAGGTATGTCATCTTTTTCAATAGTTTTTCCCAAAACTGACTCAACTGCTGCACCTACCTCAATTAACCTGTGATTTCGCTTTCTTCTATTTTCCTCAGCCTGCTTCTTTTCCAACTCTTTAATCTGTTCCTTTAAATTGTTTGCCTTTTCCAAATATGCAATTTGTTTCTTTGAAAGTTCATCTTTTCTTTCTTCATATGTTCTTTTTGCCATTTTAAATCCCTCCTATTATTTAATTGCTTCAACATCATTTCTTATTCTTAAATCTCTGCCTTCATTTTTTGACAAAAAATTTTCCAGCACATCTTTTTTAATAAGAAACTTTCTGCCTACCTTTATTACAGGTATTTTTTTCCACTCAATTAGATTTCTTAAAGTATTCTTTCCTATACCTGTAGATTTTGAAGCTTCTTCTACTGTATAAGCTAATTTAGCATTTTGCATGTTTATCATCTCCTTTCTCACTTGCATATTGCAATTATTGTTTTATAATATAATTTGCTTTTTAAAATTTGTCAATATCTTTAGCAAATTAATTTCAATAGTCAATATTGCATTATGCAAATATATATGATATTATTTTGTTATCTTAAAGAGAGGAGTTTATTCCTATGAGAGATAAACAATTATGTGCTGATATTGGAAAACGTATCAAGCAAAGACGTAAAGAATTAAATCTGAGTTTAGGATATATAGCTGACAAAATGGGCGTTAATATATCCACAGCTCAAAGATATGAAGCAGGACTTATTGATAATTCTAAAAAAATTGTTGTGGACAGTCTTGCTGAAATACTTCACACTACACCGGAATGGTTACGTGGAGAAACATCAGATTTGAACTCTGATGTAAAAGATTATATGGAACTGAAACTAATTGATTCATTCAATTCAGTTTTAAAATCTTTCTCTAATAATTTAACTGAAGACGCATCAATGTTTTCTAAAAACATGTTTTTATTATTATTAAATGAATTTGCAGATTTTAACAAATCTTTTGAATTTGCTCTTTCTAATTATTCTAATAATGATAATAGTGATATTGCTAAAACTATTGGGTTTAGTTCTTCAAATGAGTTTAATGAAGTTATGTTTTTAAGAGAGCTTAACAGTACAATAAATACTTTTACCGAGTTAAGCGATATTCTTAGAACTTATGCAAAAAATCCAACTATTGCAAACAACAGACTTAACGCTCTTTTGAAGCAATAATATTTAAATAATTTTATGTAGGAGGTATTTCACATGGTTACAAAAAAATAAAAAGTTAATTACTTGAAGAAAAATGATATATTAGCCTATTATCCTTTCCCAAGTACTTAACTTGGAAAGGAAATAATATGAATAATTTTGAGTCACTACAAACAGGAAGTGTAAGAAAAAAAGGTTCTCAATGGTATTACCGATTTAGAATAAAAGATCAGGATGGAAATTGGAAAATGCATGAATTCAAGGGTGGTCAAACTAAAGCCGAAACTACTTTTATGCTAAAGCAGGCTCTTGAAGAATATCGTCAGGATGGTTCTATATTTTATGCTGGTTCCTTAACTGTAGGACAGCTTGCCGATATGTGGTACAATGCCGAAATTGAAAATAGTAATCTTACCACTAATGGCAAATACGGATATAAAAATGTAATCAATAATATTCACAATAATCCTTTTTCTCAAATCAAATTAAAGGATTTAACTATAGAAGATATTCAGGAATATGTTGACGGATTATATTTTGGCATTTATGACAATGAAGGCAATCAAATTGCCAAACCTTATGCAAAAGCAACTATGAGGAAATTTTTTCTTGTCCTTAACAATATGTTTAAGTATGCAGTCTATCCCAAAAAACTGCTTAGAGAAAATTTAATGCAATATGTTAAAAAAAGAAAAGTTGCAAAAGATAATTCTCTTTTTGGTAACTCTAATGAAGCTAAAGTACAAACCATAACGCATCAGGAATTTTTAAAAATAATTAACTACTTATCTTCCGTAGAAGATTATTGTTATTTGGCATTACCAATTCAAATTGCTTACCATACAGGTATGAGAGCCGGAGAAGTATGTGGACTAACTTGGGATGATATTGATTTTGAAAATCAGGTTTTATATGTTAGACGTTCGATGTATTATGACAAGGATTTGAAAACTTGGGAGCTGAAAGTTCCTAAAAATGGCAAGCCACGAGCTATAGATTTTGGAGACAGTCTTGCCCATATTTTATTAATTGCAAAACACGAGCAACAACGAAACAAAAAAATCTATGGCGATTTGTATCAGAATCAGTTTTATCATACAACCGAAATAAGAGGTAAATCACATTGTCAGATTTATACGGACTATAACGAATCTTATATTAAGAATTCCACACGTTTTTGTCATGGAATTCATGTGGATGATATTGATTCCAACGTTTCACTATCTCCTTTAACTTTTGTATGTACAAAGCCTGATGGAGAATTACTTACAACTCAAACTCTCAAATGGTGTAACAAAGTAGTTCAGAAGAATTTGCCTGAAATCAGTCACTTTCATTTTCATTGTTTAAGACATACTTACGCTTCTACATTAGTATTAAATGGTGCTAACATTAAAGATGTACAGTCACTACTTGGACATTCAGATATAAAGATTACTCTGAATACTTATTCTCATGTTACTGAAAAATCCAGAAAGAAAGCTGTCAATATATTTGAGAATGCTATTTCTGATAAGATAGGATAGGATGAGATAAGATTTTTTACAAAATAATTTATGAATAGATATAAGAAAATATAATCGAAAATAACATCCTTCCCACAACTTGTGGGAAGATTTGTGGGAAAGGTTTACATAACATTGATTTTTCCGAACCTTTTTCCTTCCAATTTAGTCTAATTTTTATTGATGTTTTTTAATGTTGATGTTGTTGTTACATTAATTTTTTAATAATGATTTTAAAACTGAAATATGTAGATTGGTAGTTATTTTAAGATTGTATTTTTCAGGGGAAAACAAGTTACTTTTATGTTTCAGAGAAGTTTCTGGTTTTATAAGGGATTTTGCGGAATGTGCCTTTAAATAAGGCAGTGCACAGCTCGATTGCACTTAGTTTCATCTCGCTGATGCGGCATTCGCCGCATTAAATAAAAAGAAAAAAGACGCTCTGTCTTGAATGCAAGCATTCAGACCATATCGTCCTTTTTCTTTCCATTTTGCACTGCTCATTGCTAACGCACAAAAAAAGTACCACCCCAGGCAATTTAATGTCCGAAACGGTACCCGCAAGTGCGCCTCCAGGGGCTCGAACCCTGCACACCCTGATTAAGAGTCAGGTGCTCTACCAAATGAGCTAGAGGCGCTTGTTTTGTTTTTGTCTCTTCGTCAGCGACAAGGATTATTATATTACTACTTGTAGAAAAATGCAACCACTTTTTTAATTTTTTTTTAATTTTTTGTAATATTTATTTTTGTATGGTATTTTCCCCCCATTTTATAAGGGTTCCCGGCGTTTTTTTATTTTATTTTTTTTGCTTTTATTATGACTCTTTTCTTATTATAATACGCTTTTTTCAGTTTTGATTTTTTTATTTTTATTATTTGCATATTTACCCTTGTTTATACTTTGTTTTGTAATTATACTATCTTTATGACTTTTATTTTAGGGGGTTCTTATTTATGCAGACGAAGAATCAGTTTAAAGCAGATAGCAGGTATTTTACTATTTCTATTTATACTATTTTGACTGTACTTGTTATTTGTATTATTGCCAGAGCAGTTTTTTTCTGGGACTCTACTCTCTCAGTTATTAATAATCTGCTTGCTACTATGTCACCTTTTTTGATTGGTATTTTGATTGCCTTTCTTATTAACCCTTTGGTTAGTTGGATGCATCATACCGTTTTCGAAAAGTGGCTTTATGTGAAGAACAATGTTTTGGCTCATTTACTTGCCATTACTTTTTCTTATGTTTTGGTTATTGTTTTTTTGGTTGTGGGTATTATTTATATTGTTCCCGAAATTATCGATAGCCTGACTCAGTTGCTGGACAAGCTTCCTGAATGGGGAGATGCCCTTATTAGTTATATTAATACTATTGCAGCTAAACATCCTGAACTTCAGTTGGATTATCTGATTAAATCTATTAGTAATGCCGATTCTACCATTCAGGAATTTTTAGGTGAGTTTATTTCAAAATTAACTACTACTATTGTTGTAACCGGTGTTAGTATTATTAAGTTTGTTTTTAATTTCATCGTTGCCATTATCGTTTCTATTTATCTTTTGATTGATAAGAAAATGCAGTCTCGTGGAATTAAACGTACTATTTATGCTATTTTTGACGAAGAACGTGCTGACAAAATTTGCGCTGTTATCAAGCGTTCAATTCATATTTTCAGTAATTTCTTTGACGGAAAGATGATTGACTCTTTGATTATTGGTGCGCTGACTTTTGTAAGTATGATGATTATTAGCCTCTTTGGCGTTCCTGGATTTTCTAACTGTGCTTTGCTGGTTGGAATTGTTGTGGGAATTACTAATATGATTCCTTACTTCGGTCCGTTCCTTGGCGGTATTCCAAGTATTTTGCTTTTGTGCATTTATTCTTTGAACAGCGCTCTTATTTTTGCTATTTTGATTATTATCATTCAACAGCTTGACGGCAACCTTATCGGACCTAAGATTCTAGGCAACTCTACAGGACTCCGACCTTTGTGGATTATCTTTGCCATTACACTTGGTGGCTGGATTGCCGGCATACCGGGAATGCTTCTTGGTGTTCCATGCGTAGCCGTTATTGCAGGTTTGCTTGAAGATTGGGTTAACGAACGACTGGAAGCTAAGAATATTGACATGCCTATTGTAAAGAGTGAAAAAGTTCGTGAGGCAAAGGAAGAAATAAAAGAAAAAGAAGAAAGTAAATAATTATACCTTATAAAGATACCCTGTTTTGGCAGGGTATCTTTCATTTTATCTTGATGCTATCAGCTTATGAATTGGATTTCCCATTGCTGAGAATTTACTTTCATATTCTGTCATTACATTTCCTTTTACCATTTCTTCATCATTATGAAGGTCCCATGTGAATTTATCTAAGTTCCAGCCTGCTTCCGGTACCTGTTCCAATGAGAACTGGAATAGAAGGTCGTTGTCTGTTTTAAATTCTACAATTCCATCTTTCTTTAGTATGCCATCATATCTTTCAAAGAACTGCTTTGATGTAAGTCTTCTCTTGGCATGTCTGTCCTTAGGCCATGGATCGGAGAAGTTTAAGTATATTCTGTCTACTTCGTCTTTTTCAAAAACATCCTGAATGTATTCTGCTTCCATTCGGATGAAACGTAAGTTATTTATTTCTATGTCTTCGCACTTTTCAATAGCTCTGATTAATACACTTGAATATTTTTCTATTCCTACATAGTTGATATCAGGATTTTCCATTGCAAGCTGTGTTATAAACTTGCCTTTTCCCATTCCGATTTCAATTCTAATAGGGTTGTTATTTCCAAATTCTTCGTTCCATTTCCCCTTTAATTCCTTTGGTTCATTTATTGCTAACGGGCTGTCTGCAATGGCTTCTCTTGAGCCCGGTACATTTCGTAATCTCATTATTTGCGTCTCCTTTTTTAATGGTAATTTTTTGTTTATTCTGGCTATTTTTTTAATCATTTAAAATTTTACTTTTTAATGGAGTTTTTTTCAAGTTTTTGTTGCAATTTTTCTCAAAAGTGCTAAAGTGAATTCATAGGTATTTTGAGGTTCTTATAAGTTCCTCAAAGATTCGTTTTTCTTTTGTTCCTCGATATTTTTTATCGGGGATTTTTTGTTTTTTTTAATATGTGTGTCCCAAGGTCGTTATCCCCATTGTTCAGGCACAGATGGAATAATACCCTTTGACACTGTAATAATATAATAATAACAAGGAGGTTTGTATGAGTCAGGACATTAACAGCATTATTAAGCAACTAGCCGAAATTGATTCTGCTTCTGCTAAGATTTTACAAAAGACTCAGGATGAGAAAGCTCAGTATGCCGAAATGATTAAACAACAAAAGAGAGCTTTTGATGAAGATCTTCAGAAAAAGAACGATTACGAAGTAAGTCAATTCCAACTAGCATTAGATGCCGAGAACGAGAATGCTTTAAAACAATGCCGTATAGACTGTGACAATGACATTGAACAGCTTAATCGTATTTATAATGAAAACTCTGCTAAATGGGTTGATGATATATTTAATGAAATAATAAAGGAGTGATTTTATGCTGAAAGGCAATCTGGTTGCTTACAGTGGCATGACTACAAAGATTAGAGCCATGAAGAATAAATTACTTTCTCCTGAGCAATATGAAGAAATCACTCACTTTACAACTGTTGCAGAATTAATTAGTTTTCTACAGACCACCCCTGCATACGGAGAAGTACTTGCCAGTATGGACCCTGCACTTGCACACCGTGGTGAAGTTGAAAGCAGAATGACATTCTCAACTTATAGTGATTTTTCTAAGATATATCATTTTGCAGGAAATAGTCAGAAGAAATATTTGGAATACTACTTTATGAAATATGAGATTTCTATTTTGAAAGCATGTATGAGAAATATTATGGATAGCCGTTCTAATGCTAATCCTGTTTTAACTGACAAGCACTTTAAGCGACACACAAAGATTAATATTGATAAGCTGGTATTGTCTAATACCATTGAAGAGTTCGTTGACAATCTTTCAGGTACTTTATACGAGAAACCTTTAAGAGAAGTTCTTAAATTAGACAATCCCGTTTTATTTGATTTTGAAATGAATCTGGATTTGTTCTTCTTTTCATATATTTGGAATCATCCGGATTATTTTGTTCCAAAAGGAGAACGACCATATTTTAAGAAGTCTTTTGGACCTCACATTGACTTGCTTAATATGTTATGGATTTATCGATGCAGGAATTATTATGTTTTATCTGATGCACAGATTTATTCATTTCTGATTCCGGTTAATTATTATCTGGACAAAAACGAAATTAAGCGCATGGTTGAAGCCGAAAACAACACAGTCCTATATGAAATAATAAGCAACAGCTATTATGGCAAGACTTATGGTTTCGATTCTACCAAGAATATGGAGGCTCAATTTAGTGATATTTTAGATGCTATTAATATGAAGGATTTTAAAGATGCTCCATATTCACTGGCTGCTATTAATGCCTACTTCCATTTGAAAAATATGGAAGTTGCCCGCGTTGTAACAGCACTTGAATGTATTCGATACGGATACAAACCGGAAGCCATCTCCCAATATATTAATCAAAAGAGAGGTGTTCTGTAATGATTGAAAAAATGAGTTTCGTAACATTAGCAGGGCCTAAAACTGAGATTGATTATCTTGTTGATCATTATCTTAGTAAACACGACATTCACCTTGAAAATGCTCTTTCAGAACTAAGTTCTGCGGAACAGTTTACTACTTTTACGGAAGAGAATCCTTTTAAGGCTATGTTAACCAAAAGCCGTGAATTAATGTTACTTGTAAAGAATCCTGAGAAGGCTACCATTTCCAAGATTAACGTAAACAAGGCTCAGAAATTTATCGACAAAATTGACGAGCAAATCGATGATATTCGTACTGAAGTAGCTAATCTTGAAAAGCAGATGGATGCCTTAAATCAGGATTATGCAGTTCTTGCTCCTTTTAAAACGTTAAATTATTCATTAAAAGGAATTTATGACATGGAATTTTTTAAGTACAGATTCGGAAAAATTCCAAGGTCGGAATTCGATAAGTTTGAATCTTACTTAGATCCTGACATGGATGAAATATTTTTAACTTGTCTTGTGGAGTCAGAATATGTGTACGGTGTATTTTTTGCACCAATAGATAAATTTAATGAAGTTGCAAAGGATTTTAGAAATATTCATTTTGATGAAATTCCTATTCCAAAACAATACAAGGGATTTCCTAACGATGAATGTTTAAACATTGCAAAGAACAAAGCTGAGTTAGATGAAAAAATAAAATCCAAAAATGCTGAAATTTCCACAGTTGTGGAAACTAACCGTGACAAACTTGTTTCAGCCTGCAGAAGAATTGAGATTGCTTTCAGTAATTTTGATGTTCGAAAGTTAGCTGCCGTAACAAGGGATTCCGGTGTAACATTTCAGGTTTTATGTGGTTGGATGACTACTAAGGAAGCCAAGAAACTTCTTAAGGAGACAGATGACGATCCTAACGTTGTTTGTATTGTTAGCGATGATGTTGACGACCATAAATCCATACCGCCTACAAAGCTTAAAAATAACCGTTTTATAAGACCTTTTGAGTTATTTGTAAAAATGTACGGTTTACCTGCATATAACGAAATTGACCCTACTTTATTTCTTACAATTACCTATGCTTTCATATTTGGTATTATGTTTGGAGATTTAGGTCAGGGCTTATGCTTACTTATTGGTGGTCTTATTGTTTACAAAACTAAAAAAATGGATCTTGCCGGAATAATTTGTGCCGCAGGAGTTTTTTCCTGTATTTTCGGTGCTTTATTCGGAAGCTTCTTTGGATTTGAATTTGAGTCGTTTATAAGTCCTCTTAATTCAATGATTACCTTGCCTTTCCTTGGCAGTATTAATATTGTTTTGGTTGCAGCATTTTTATTTGGCTCTTTTGTAATTATTTCTACAATGATTATAAATATTGCCAATGCCATTAAGCAAAAGAATTTAGGCAAAGCTCTTTTTGGACCAAACGCCGTTACCGGACTTGTATTTTACGCAAGTATTATTGCCGTTATTATTTTATATATGACAGGCAAACCTTTACCTGGAACTATTTTGGCGGTAATAATGTTTGGTATTCCTCTTATTCTTATTTTCCTTGAGGAACCACTTAAAAACCTTGTTTCAAAGAAGCAGCCTTTAATAGAAGATTCAAAAGGCATTTTTGCCGCAACTGCATTTTTTGAATTATTTGACTATTTAATAACTTATTTATCCAACGCTCTTTCTTTCCTGCGTATTGGTGTTTTTGCCATAAGCCATGCAGCTATGATGCAGGTTGTTATGACACTTGCAGGTGCTGAGAATGGTGGTTCAGCCAATATTGTTGTTGTCATTATTGGAAATATTATCGTAATGGCAATGGAAGGTTTAGTTGTTGGAATTCAGGTTCTTCGTCTTGAATATTACGAAATGTTTGGTCGTTTCTATGAAGGATCAGGACGTGAATTTGTACCTTATAGAAAAAAATATAAAAAATAAACTTTAATTTTTTAAAAACGAGGAGGATTTTATTATGTTTATTAGTATTTTATTTACAGTTGCTTTATTACTTACAATTATTTTACCTGTTATCGGATATTTTGTAGGTGAACGGACTAAAGGTCGTTTTAAGAGAACAGTTATTGGAAATGTTGTAGCATTCTTTGGTGTTTTCCTTTTAGGAACTGTATTTATCTTTACAAGTACAGCTAATGCTGCTGTTGCTGATACTGCAACAATTTCAAGTGGTTTAGGTCTTATTGCTGCAGGTCTTGCAATAGGTCTTTCATGTATTGGTAGTGGTTATGCCGTTGCAAGTTCTGCCAGTGCTGCTCTTGGTGCATTAAGTGAAGACTCAAGCGTTTTCGGTAAAGCACTTATTTTCGTAGCTCTTGCAGAAGGTATTGCTCTTTGGGGATTCATAGTTGCATTCCTTATTTTAACACACGTTGCATAATCTATTTTAAGCAGGATTTTATTATGAAAATGTATTTAATAAGCGACAATATTGACACTCTTACCGGCATGCGACTTGCAGGTGTGGAAGGTGAAGTTGTTCATGGTCGTCGCGAAGCAAAACAGGCAGTTGAAAAAATTCTTGAAGACAAGGATTTAGGAATTTTACTTTTAACTGAAAAGCTAAGTTTTGAAATTCCTGAACTTGTAGATGATATTAAACTTAACAGGAAGCAACCTCTTCTTGTAGAGATTCCTGACCGCCACGGCTCAGGACGTCAACCAAATTTCATTACTAATTACATTAATGAAGCAATTGGCATAAAAATATAGAAAGGATGTGAGACTTATGACTATAGAAGAAAAAATGGACCACTTTAGAAGCCTTTCTCTTGAAAGCGCCAGTTCAAAAAGTGCTGAATCTCTCAGTAGTTACAAGCAGTCCTTGGACGATGACTTAGAACTTCACAAGGAAACTGCATCTCAATTGGCTGAAGAATCAAAGAAAGCTCTAATGAATCAGGTTAGAGCTAATTCTAAGAAGAAACTTTCTTCCGAACAAATGAAAATCAAAAAAGAACTTACTCAAAAACAATCAGCTATTAAAATTGAAGTTTTTGATAGAGTTCGTGAAAAATTACTTGAATATAGAAAAACTAACGATTACTTAGTGTATCTTGAAAATCAGATAAAAAATATAATGAGCGAATATTCTGATGTAGATATTACTATATACATTGATCCTAATGATTCATCTTTGCTTGATGAATTAAAAAGCAAGACTGGAGGAAATATTGAAATTTACAATAAAGAATTTTTAGGTGGAACACGTACCATTGTTCCTGAAAAAAACATTCTTATTGACAATTCTTTTAAAACACGACTTGCTGACCAACAGGATTTATTTGCAATAACATTGTAGGAGGCACTAAATTGGAAAAAACAGGTAAGATTTATGGAATTAACGGACCTGTTATCTATATTAAAGGAAAAACAGACTTTAAAATGGGTGAAATGGTTTATGTTAGTTCTGAAAGGTTAGTTGGTGAAGTAATTAGCCTTACTTCCGAAATGACTACCATACAGGTTTATGAAGAAACCAGTGGACTTAAACCGGGTGAACTTGTTTATGGTACAGATAGTGCCATATTTGTAACTTTAGCCCCTGGAATTTTAAATAATATATTTGATGGTATAGAAAGACCTTTAAGTGAGATACAAAAGCAGTCAGGTGCTTTTATTTCAAGAGGTGTAAATGTTAATTCACTTGATATTAATAAGAAATGGAATGTGCATATTACCGTTTCTGAAGGTGATTACATCTCAGGCGGTACAATTATTGCCGAAACTCAGGAAACAAGAGCCATAATGCATAAATCCATGGTTCCGCCTACAGTGTCAGGTACTGTAATTAAGACTGCTCCTGATGGCGAATATACCATTAACGATACAATCGTAACAATCAAGAAGGATGACGGTTCAACTATGAACCTTTCATTAACACAGAAATGGCCAATCCGACAGCCACGTCCAATTACTAAAAGATTTGGAGCCACACAGCCTTTGGTTACAGGTCAGAGAATTATGGATACTCTCTTTCCTCTTGCAAAAGGCGGTACTGCTGCAATTCCCGGTGGATTTGGTACAGGAAAAACAATGAACCAGCACCAGATTGCAAAATGGGCAGACGCTGACATTATTATTTATATTGGCTGTGGTGAACGTGGAAATGAAATGACACAGGTTTTGGATGAATTTTCAGAACTTATTGACCCAAAATCAGGCAATCCTCTTATGGATAGAACAACACTTATTGCCAACACAAGTAATATGCCTGTTGCAGCCCGTGAGGCAAGTATTTACACAGGTATTACTTTGGCAGAATATTATAGAGATATGGGCTATCACGTAGCCATTATGGCAGATTCTACTTCAAGATGGGCTGAAGCTCTTCGTGAATTATCCGGTCGTCTGGAAGAAATGCCTGCGGAAGAAGGCTTCCCGGCTTATCTTGCCAGCAGACTTTCAGCTTTTTACGAAAGAGCCGGATATATGGAGAATTTAAATGGTACAGAAGGTTCCATATCAATTATCGGTGCAGTTTCACCTCAGGGTGGTGACTTTTCTGAACCGGTTACTCAGAATACTAAACGTTTCGTCCGTTGCTTCTGGGGACTTGATAAATCATTAGCTTATGCAAGACATTTCCCTGCCATTCACTGGCTTACAAGTTACAGTGAATACGTAGATGAACTTGCCAACTGGTACAACACTAACGTAGGTCCTGATTTTATTTCATGCAGAACTCAGATTCTTGCCATTTTAAATCAGGAAAGTTCATTAATGGAAATCGTAAAACTTATCGGTAGCGATGTTTTGCCTGACGACCAGAAATTAACCCTTGAAATAGCCAGAGTTATTCGTCTGGGATTTTTGCAGCAGAACGCATTCCACAGTGAGGATACCTGCGTTCCTTTAAAAAAACAGCTTCTTATGATGCAGACTATTTTGTATTTACAGGAAAAAGCAGGCAAACTTATCTCAATGGGTATGCCTATGTCTGTTCTTAAAAAACATAATATTTTTGAAAAAATAATTTCAATTAAATATGATGTTCCTAACAATAAGCTAAGTATGTTTGACGATTATAAATTAGCAATTGACAACTTCTATAATAAAGTTATGGAAGAAAACGCTTAAGGAGGTGCTATTTATGGCAATTGAATATTTAGGATTAAGCGAAATCAACGGACCTTTGATAGCCCTTGAAGGCGTTAAAGATGCAGCCTTTGATGAAATTGTTGAATTTTCAATTAACGATGGCGCCGAAAAGCGTCTCGGTCGTATTATTGAAATATATGAAGACAAAGCAATTATTCAGGTTTTTGAGGGTTCTGAAGGTATGTCCCTTACAAATACCCATACTAAGTTAACAGGTCATCCTATGGAGGTAGCTTTGTCTCCTGAAATACTTGGACGTACTTTTAATGGTATTGGAAAACCTATTGACGGACTTGCTCCTATTGTTGGTGAAAAAAGAGACGTTAACGGCAAGCCTCTTAACCCGGTAAGTCGTGAATATCCAAGAAACTATATTAGAACAGGTATTTCTGCAATTGACGGACTTACAACACTTATCCGTGGTCAGAAATTACCTATCTTCTCCGGAAATGGACTTCCACACGACCAATTGGCTGCTCAATTGGTTAACCAGTCTTCTCTTGGAGATGACACAGACGAAAAATTTGCTGTTGTTTTTGCAGCAATGGGTGTTAAAAATGACGTTGCTGATTTCTTCAAACGATCATTTGAAGAATCAGGTGCTTTGGAACATACGGTAATGTTCCTTAACATGGCTAATGATCCTGTTGTAGAACGTCTTATAACACCTAAAGTTGCACTTACTGTAGCTGAATACCTTGCTTATGAAAAAGATATGCATATTCTTGTTATTTTAACTGATATGACAACATATGCAGAAGCCATGAGAGAAGTTTCTTCTTCTAAAGGTGAAATTCCTTCAAGAAAAGGTTATCCTGGCTATTTGTACAGTGAACTTGCAACAATTTATGAACGTGCCGGTATTGTAAAAGGATCAAAAGGTTCCGTGACACAGATTCCTATTCTTACAATGCCTAATGATGATATTACTCATCCTATTCCTGACTTAACAGGATATATCACTGAAGGACAAATTACCTTGGACCGTAATTTAAATGGTCAGGGCATATATCCTCCAATTAATGTTTTACCTTCTCTTTCACGTCTTATGAAAGACGGTATCGGTGAAGGCTTTACAAGAGAGGATCATCAGGATGTAGCTAACCAGTTATTCTCTGCTTATGCAAAAGTAGGTGACGCAAGAGCATTAGCTTCCGTAATCGGTGAAGATGAACTTTCATCTACAGACAAGAAATATCTTGAATTTGGTAAGGCTTTTGAGAAAGAATTTGTTGGTCAGGGTCTTGGTGTTAACAGAAATATTTTTGAAACTTTGAATTTAGGTTGGAAGCTTCTTCACATTCTTCCAAAAGAGGAACTTGACCGAATTGATACAAAAATACTTGATAAATATTATGATTCAATGGCATAGTTTTTATAAATATTATCAGAAACGTAGGAGGTTTATATGAATTTAAATACTGTTCCTACAAAAGGAAACCTAATGTCTGCCAAAAGTTCCCTTGCTCTTGCAAGACAGGGTTATGAACTTATGGACAAAAAACGAAATATTTTGGTCCGTGAAATTATGGATTTAAATGATCAGGCTAAAGCCATTCAGTCAGAGATTGATGAAACTTTTAAGTCTGCATATATTGCTTTGGAAAAGGCAAACATTGAATTGGGTATAAAAAATGTTGAGACTTTTGCATTTAACGTTACCCCTGAAAATGATATAAGAATAAAGACAAGAAGTATTATGGGTACAGAAATTCCTCTTGTAAAATATAAAGAAGAAAAACGTAATCCTGTTTATTCTTTCTTTGGCACTACTGAATCACTTGATCAGGCTAAGGCAAGCTTTGAAAAGGTTAAAGATTTGACAATTAAGCTTTCAATGATTGAAAATTCAGCTTACCGCCTTGCTTACAATATTAAGAAAACACAGAAACGTGCTAATGCTTTAAAGAACATAACCATACCAAATTATGAAGCTCTTGTAAAAACTATTGAAAATGCTTTGGAAGAAAAAGAAAGAGAAGAATTTACAAGATTAAAGGTTATAAAATCCAGAGTTAGCTAAGTACATTTATTCTAACTTTACAAAATGTTTCTCACATCTTATTATATTTATGAGCAGTACTATTATTGTGGTACTGCTTATATTTTTGTTTATTCAAAATATGATATTTTTAAATTATTAAGTTTATTATATTGATTTTTATCTATTTTTTTTGTAAAATTATCTGTAATGATTTTAGTAGTATATTTTACTAAATTAGATTATATAAAATTTAATTATAAATAAACTTATATTAAAATTACAATGGAATTATATATAAGATCAGAAAGGGATCAAATGAAAAAAATTATATCTAAAATACTTATAGTTATTTTGTTAATAAGTTCCTGTATTGGAACTATAAATGTAACACCTGTAACTGTAAACGCAGCAACAAAGACTAACTGGCCTAAAGGGCCTTCAATCTATGGTCAGACAGGCGTTTTAATCGAAGCTTCAACAGGTACTGTTTTATATGATAAGAAATGTAATAAGAAGATGTACCCTGCAAGTATTACAAAGATTATGACTGCTTTGCTTACAATTGAGAATTGTAAGATGGATGAAACGGTAACATTTTCTGACGCAACTATTCACAGCCTACAATATGGAGATGCCAATATGGGGTGTTCTGTAGGTGAAAAAATGACTGTAAAGGATTGTCTTTATGCATTAATGTTACAGTCAGCCAACGAAGTTGCCACAGCACTTGGTGAACACATTGCAGGATCTACTAAGAAGTTTGCTGAAATGATGAACAAAAGAGCTAAGGAAGCCGGTGCCCTTAACACTCATTTTGCCAACGCTAACGGTTTACATGATCCAAACCATTATGTAACAGCTTATGACATGGCAATGATTACAAGAGCAGCTTCTAAGTATTCTGTATTTAATGATATTGTTAATACAACTACATATACCATTAAGCACAATAACAAACGTAAAACCGACGCCACTGCAATTCAGCGTCACAAGATGGTTTGGCCTACAAGTGGTTACTACTATGATGGTATTATCGGTGGAAAAACAGGTTTTACAGACCAGTCAGGAACAACACTTGTTACATATGCAAAACGAAACGGTATGACTCTTATAGCTGTTGTTTTGCACTCTAACGGCACTAATGTATACAAGGATACTAAGGAATTATTAGATTATGGTTTTAATAATTTTGGTTTACAAAATGTTTCTAACAATGACAAAAGATTTGATTCTGACAATAAGGTTACTTTACAGTCACCTTTCTGTAACACAACAGATTCGATATATATAGATAAAACATCAAACATTGTTTTACCTAAAACAGCTAAATTTTCACAATTAACATCTGATGTAAAATTTAACTACACTAAAGATTCATTTGCTACCATTACCTACAAGTATGGCGACAAATCCGTTGGTACTGCAAAAGTAGTTTATTCATCTGATTCAGGCAAGACTGACTCAACTGTAACCGTGGCATCAACAACAGCTTCACAGCAGACTACAACTGCGGCAAATAATACAGGCAACAATAAAAATAGCAAAACTGCAGTGGCAAAGAACAATTCAGGCAAAGATTCTTCAAATAAGGAATCTTCAACCACAGTTTCTAATAAAAACTCTAAGAAGTCTTCATTTAAACTTCCGGGATTTTTTGTTCCTTTGGTGGTTGTTATCATCATTATTGTAGTTGTTATTTTAGTTCTTATTCTGACTAACAGACGTCTTAATCAGATAAGAGCATCTAAGAGAAATAGAAGATATTAAATTCTTTCAATGTATTATCAGGAGGTACTTTTATGAATTGGGTTGCACCTATTAAAGATCAGGAAACATTAAAAAATTTCGGTGAAACATTAAAGCAGGTTGATTACAAGTACTATATTATGTTCGAATTAGGTGTTGGAACAGGACTCCAGCTCCAGGACATTCTTGCATTCAAGAACAAAGATGTAACCGGAAAAAAAGAAATCGAAGTTACTATTGGAACAAGGAATATGAAGAATGTATTTACAGTTCCTGAAGAATTACAGCAGATTATTAATGAGTATACCAAGGGTAAAGATCCTGAAGCATATCTTATTCTTGGACATAGTTCATCAAACAAACCTGTATCAAGAGAACAGGCTTACAGAGTACTTAGAAGTGCAGGACACAAGATTGGTTTAAATTCAATCGGTGCTCAGACTATGAGAAAAACGTATGCATGGAACTATTACAAAGAAACAGGAGATATTTATCATCTTCAGAAACTTTTCAACCATGCTTCTCCATCTATTACATATAGATTTATCGGAGAGAAGCCAAACATTGAAGTTTTCTTAAAGAAAATGACACCACAGGAAAATGAACGTAGCCGTTACTTACTTTACTTAAATGACAACGGTAAAAAGAAACTTAACAAGATTATTGATACTTTAACAGGTATTAGAGATAACTTTGATAGTCCTGCAAACAATGACGCTTTCTACGGAAAGGTTGATTGTCTTTTACAGGAATTAGAAGCATTAATGGAAAACTACCAAAATACAAAATAGGAATTATCAACACACGGTTGGTTTTTAATATATTTTATTAACATAATTTAAAAAGAGCTGCTAATCAACAATGATTTGCAGCTCTTTTAATTTAATCGTCATCTTCGTCTTCCCATTCTTCTATGACGATTTCCCTATTTAAATATTTCTGTCTTCTCTCTCGTCTCTTCTCTCTTATTGACTCTTGTTTTTCATAGATACTGTCGGCCCCCGCCTTATCTGTAGACTTCATAATCTTGATAGCATAAAAACTATCTTCTTCACATTTTTTTATCTTTATTTTGCCCCTAACATATCCATGTTCCTTACATTCTCCAAGACAATAATATGTTTTTCCACAATCGGAAAACCAGTCAAGGTGCTTCTTTAACGGCTTATCACACTTGTTACATAACATTAGTCTTACGTCTTTGTCTGCAAACAATTCGTCCTTAGTCAAAAACTCACGGGTAACAAGTTTAGTATATTCATCAAATCTAACGAATATTTCTTCTTCTTTAATTCTAGGGGAATAAAATGTGTCAATTGATAAACGATCTTTATATTTATCGTAGTCCATAGATTGTAAAATTCTGGCTGTATAATAAGCATCACTTAAAGCCCTGTGGAACTCATGCTCTTCCTGAATGTTTAAATACTCAACAGCACTGGTCAAATTTCTTTTCATATGTCCGTCATCATATCTTAAGCTGAACATTTTCTGTAAATCAACATAGAATAACGGAAAATCCAATACTCTTTCCAGATTATAATGTTTCATATTCTTCTGCAATTCAGTCAAATCCATTGACCCCCATGTACAGAAAATATAATCATCACCGCACCATTCCAGAAAATCTCTTATTACTTTTCTGAAATCTTTTCCATCATTTAACTCTTCTTCAGTGAAATGGGTAATTTCCTGAATCTTATAGTGAAGTTTCTTGAAAACTCTGGGCTTTATGACCTGTTGAAAAGAATCCACAATGGTCTTTCTATCATCACTTACCCTAACAGCTCCAATTTCTATTATTTCAAAAGTTAAATCCGTATGACAATGACTTTTTCCGTAAGGATTCTGATTCCACTCCAAATCCATTACAATATAATCCATCATTTTTCTCCAATATTAAATTACATGCATAGCATGCTAACGCACCTGACTGGATTCGAACCAGCGACCTACCGCTTAGGAGGCGGTTGCTCTATCCTGCTGAGCCACAGATGCAAATGTTTACAGAAAAGTAAGCCCTACATTGTAAGGCTTTACTCTTCCGTAAATCTTTATTTTCTATAATTATTATTTTGCTTCAATCTTTTCAAGTCCACCCATATATGGTCTTAAAACTTCAGGAATTACGATGCTTCCATCAGCCTGCTGATAGTTTTCAAGAATAGCTGCTGTTGTTCTACCTGCAGCAACACCACTACCATTTAATGTGTGTACAAATTCAGCTTTGTCGCCTGCATTATCTTTGTACTTAATGTTAGCACGTCTTGCCTGGAATGTTTCAAAGTTACTACAACTTGAAATTTCAACATATCTACCATAACTTGGCATCCAAACTTCAATATCGTATTTCATTGCTGCTGTAAATCCAAGATCACCAATACAAATCTTAACAACTCTGTAAGGAAGTCCTAACATCTGAAGGACATCTTCAGCATCTCTTGTAAGCTTTTCTAATTCATCATAAGATGTTTCAGGCTTACAGAACTTAACTAATTCTACCTTATTGAACTGATGCTGTCTGATAAGACCTCTTGTATCTCTACCTGCTGAACCTGCTTCTGCACGGAAACAAGCTGTGTATGCACAATGCATAATAGGAAGTTTTGATCCATCTAAAATCTGGTTTCTATACATATTAGTTACAGGAACTTCTGCTGTTGGAACTAAGAAATATTCCTTACCATCACCCTGAACCTTATATGCATCTTCTTCAAACTTAGGTAACTGACCTGTTCCTGTCATACTTTCACGGCTAACCATAAATGGTGGGAATACTTCTGTATATCCATGCTTTGTAGTATGAGTATCAAGGAAAAAGTTAACGATTGCTCTTTCAAGCTTTGCACCTAAATCTCTATATACTGTAAATCTTGAACCACTAATCTTTGCTGCTGTTTCAGGATCAAGGATTCCTAAATCTGCACCAAGGTCCCAATGTGCCTTTGGTTCAAAATCAAACTTAGTAGGTTCTCCAAACTTTCTGATTTCAACATTATCTTCATCCGTCATCCCCTGAGGAACTGTTGGATTAGGAATATTAGGAAGTGTAAGCATATAATTATTTAAATCTTCTTCTGCCTTGCTTAATTCTCCGTTTAAAGTCTTAACTTTTTCTGAAATTTCTTTCATTTCAGCCATAATTGGAGCTACATCTTTTCCTTCTTTCTTATACTGTGGAATAAGCTTAGATGTTGCATTCTGTTCGGCCTTTAATGCTTCAACTTCACCTAAAAGATTTCTTCTCTTTTCATCTAAATCTTTAAATAAGCTTAAATCAAATTCTTCATTTCTTGTAGAAAGTGCTTTTTCAACTTCTTCAAAATTATTTCTTAGTAATTTAATATCTAACATTATTTTTCTACCTATCCCGAATATTATTAGCACAAAATCATACTTTCATATTCAGGCTCAGATACTTCGGGCATTAAGCATCTGAATTTCATCCTTTCATATTTTTTATTAAACCCTTTTTATCTTATCTTCAGTATATAGATTATAACCCTAACACCTTATTTTTGCAAGGATTGTGGCAAACATTATCTACTTATGGTATACTTATGTTAACAATTATTATAATTTAACCTTTTTAGTAATATACTTGGGAGGAATGATACAGATGAATACTAATATTAATGAAAATGTTATTAACACCCGAAGAAATAATCGCATCATAAAGCACAATGATGCTGTTTATAAAGTATTTAACGAAGGATATTCTAAGGAAGATGTTTTCGCCGAGGCTTTTTTTACCTCAAAGATTGAAGGATTAAAGGTCGGTGCTCCATCAATTGAGCAGGTTACTACCATTAACGGTCAATGGGCTTTTATGTATCCTGACATTTATGGTGAATCACTTTACACTCTTATGATGAATAATCCTGACAAATTAGATGAATATATGGATAAGCTTATTAAAATTCAGACTAATATTCATAGTAAGAAATGCCCTTATCTTCCAATTCAGAAGCAGAAATTAACTGATTATATTAATTCTGCACATTTGGATAGATACTTAAAGCTTGATCTTCTTGATATGCTTAACAGTTCACCTAAACATAAGAAATTATGTCACGGCAATCTTACACCACATAACATCATCATAAAAGATGACAATATTTATGTAACTGATTGGAACCATGCATCACAGGGTAATGCCAGTGCTGATGTTGCCCGTACGTATTTATGGATGCTTATTAACATGCCTGATTATGCAGAAAACTACCTTGAACGATTCTGTAATGAAACAAATACAAGTTCAAAGTATGTTCATAATTGGATTCCAATTGTTGCCGCAGCAAGATGTGCAAAAAACATTCCGGAAGAAGTAAAAATTCTCAACGGATTAATTTCAGTAATGGAATACTAAACAAAATAATAAAAGCAAGAGCTACTGAATTGTTGGTAGCTCCTGCTTTTTCTTAATTTATTAGTCTTCGTCTGAACTTATTGCTTTCTGCAATGCCTGCTTTTCTTCTTCACCAAGTGTTGAATAAGCTGTTCCGTTTTCTATTTCTTTTATATAAGTGTAACTGCTTTCTCTACCATGCATTGTGTTTAAAATAAATCCGTTATTATTGTCATCTAACAAGCATAATGCAAAGCTTAAATTTCCACCCATTTCTTTAAATGCATCATATTTTACAATACCAAGTTTATGAAATGTTGATGTGATTCCACTTAATGCCTTGTCCATTTTGACTTCTGCATCCTGGTAACTGCTTTCTAACTTTTCCATTTGCTGGAAGTTTTCTTCAATGGCATCTGCAAGGTTTGTTGCATCTTTTCCTTCCATAAATGCTTCATATCTCTTCATTAACTTTGATATTCTACTGCTCTGTATAATATGTAACATAAAAAATACTAAAAATAGTGCTGCAATTATTCCTATATAAATGTAATCTTTCATTTTCTTACTCCTTTTCACCTGTTTATACTTATTATAATATTATTTTAAAGTGTTGTTTTCTAATCACTTTCAAAAGTTTAACATAATATTGTTACATTTTTATGTATTCAATAATAATTTACATTAAATTATTGATTTTGTATACTATCAAATAATTCCAAAAGTCGTTCAAGCTCATCCTGAGAGTAATATTCTATCTCAATTTTACCTTTTCCGCCTTTTTTATGATTTATGTTAACCTTTGTTCCCATAATTTCCTTTAATTTATCTGATAATTTTTCATAAACAACATCATTTGTTGATGGAATTGGAAGTTTTGCCTGTTTTGGATTCAAAATAGCTTTCACTAATTTTTCTGTTTCTCTTACGCTTAACTTTCTTTCCACTATTGCCTTTGCTGTCTCAACCTGAACTTCTTCTTTTTCAAGTGAAAGCAAAGCTCTAGCATGTCCCATTGACAGTTCTTCGTTTATAAGCATAGTCTGAACCTGTTCAGCTAGTTTTAATAGTCTCATAGAGTTTGTAACCGCTGTTCTTGACTTAGAAACTCTGTCAGCCACTTCTTCCTGCTTCAAATTATATTCATCAATAAGACTCTTGTAAGCCAATGCTTCTTCTATCGGATTAAGGTCACGTCTCTGAATATTTTCAATTAAAGCTATTTCCATGACTTCCTGTGGAGAATATTCCTTTATAATTACAGGAACTTCCTTTAATTTTGCCATTTTTGCTGCACGCCATCTGCGTTCACCTGCAATTATTTCATAATAATCATCCTTTTTTTGTACAACAATAGGTTGAATTAAACCATACTGCTTAATTGAATCAGCCAATTCTTCCAATGCTTCCTTGTCAAAATTTTTTCTTGGCTGTTCTCTATTAGGTTCTATGTCTGATAATTTAAGAAAAGTTTCTGCTGGAACCTTTACTTCCTTAACTACCTCTTTTACAACTTCTTTAATTATAGGCTTGCTTTCTTTTTCAGTTTTACTCTGTTTTGTATTATTTCCTTCCGGAATAAGTAAATCTAATCCTCTGCCAAGCCCTTTTTTCTTAGCTGCCATACTGCCTCCAATCTTTTTACAATTATATATTACTATCTTATTTTTAGATTAGTTTACATAAGTAATATTATGTAAACCAATCTGTATATTTTTTGTTAGATATTTGCTTTTTTCGCATTGATTTCTTTAAAATTTTACTTTTATTAACATAAATAACTGTAAATTCTAAAAAAATTGTTATTTATTAACATTATTTTCAGTATTTTTGTTAATAAAGATAATTTTGTACTTTTAAATTTTAATACTTTTACTTGCATTTTTTTATCTTAATTATTTTTTTCAATTACTTCCTGTGCCAAATTCTTGTATGCAATTGCACCTGCTGACTTTCCATCATACATATGAATTGGTATTCCATAGCTTGGTGCCTCTGCTAATCTAACATTTCTTGGAATTAATGTCTTATAAATATGTAAATGGATATTTTCTTTAACATTTTCAACAACTTCTGTTGATAAGTTTGTTCTTGAATCATACATTGTGAATACAATACCATCTATTTCAAGATTTTTATTTAATCTATCCTGAATTAAGTTAATTGTATGAATTAACTGTGATAATCCTTCCAATGCATAATATTCACACTGAATTGGTACAATTACGGAATCTGCAGCTACCATGGCATTAACTGTTAACACATTTAGTGATGGTGGACAGTCTATAATAATGTATTCATACAAATCTTTAATTGTATCTAATATATTTTTCAAAATATATTCTCTATTTTCAACGCCAATCAGGTCAATTTCAGCACCTGAAAGGTTAACATTTGATGGTATTACATTTAAATTATCAACTGCACTGTCTGTTAAACACTCTGAAAATGTACATTCTCCTATAAAAAGCTCATAAACAGTGTTTTCAAGCGTCTGTTTCATAATTCCAACACCACTTGTTGCATTTCCCTGTGGATCTATATCTACTAATAATACTTTTTTACCTGCATCTGCTAAACATGAAGATAAATTTATTGCTGTTGTTGTTTTTCCTACACCACCTTTTTGGTTGGCTATTGCTATTATTTTTCCCATTTTTTAAACCAAATCTAAAATAAATTAGACTACAAACAAAAAAGTGAAAGTACTGTTTGCTTTAATCCTTCCTTGCTTATTCTTTCACTTTTGAATAGAATTTCCCCGTTTTTATATTTTACCACAATAATAGCTAGATTTCTATATGATATAGTCTAATGTTTCACGTGAAACATTACTTTTTTTTCGTATGTATTTACACATTTTGCAGTTTATTATATTTCATCTTTGTATACATTATTATTTATAATAGATTTTCAGTGCATATTTGAATGTTTCACGTGAAACATTTCTTATAATTAACATTTATCTTATAATACATTAGAAAAACTCGTCATTTTTATTATATATTGCAAATATTCAAAATAATTTCACAATATATTATGATGTTTCACGTGAAACATCATAATATCAGAACAAATTTGATTAATTGTATATTTAAACTATTATTTCAAGTTTTTTCATAAATGTATATAAACAATACTCTTTTTTTTAATATTAGACTTTTCTCTTATATATCTATCTTATTCACATATTTAGGCATCAAAAAAGGATGTTTCACGTGAAACATCCTTTTTTGATTACTTTTTAAGCTTTTTATATTCTTCCAAAGCCTTGTCTATCTTATTAAGTTCTTTTTTTAGTTTTTTTACATTATCTTTCAATAATGTATTTTGTTCTTTTATTGAATTTGACTGTTCTTTTAGACTAGAAGCTTCTTTTTGTTTATAAAATTCTTCTTTTCTAACTTTTACAGAGAAAATATTGGCTGCTTCATCGTCTATATATTCAAGTTCTTTAATTTTTTTGGTGTTTTCTTCCAAAACATTGCTATTATGTTCTATTTCTAAATTTAATTTTTCTATTTGCTTTGAAACAATATCTTTTCTTTCAATTAAATACTTTTCAATCATTTTTTTCTCCATTTGTTGTCTACTTATAATGGTTCTTTAGAAGGTGTTCCTGCCTTTCTTGGATATTTTTTTCCCGTATTATTTGTTTTATTAACTACTACAAAAGTTCTATCCATATCTGAGCAAGGCAAATGTACTGTTTTTTCTTCTACAACTGTTCCACCAAGTATTTTTATTGCACTTTTAGCATTTTGTATTTCTTCTGAGCTTATAGAAGACTTATAGCTTATAAATTTTCCATTCCTTGCTATAAAAGGAATACAATATTCACTTAACGTTGAAAGATTTGCAACTGCTCTTGATACACACAGGTCATATTGTTCACGAAATTCTTCTTTTCTTGCTATGTCCTCGGCTCTTCCATGAACAGTTTCAATACTTTCAAGCCCTAATTCATCAATAACATTATTTAAAAATTTTAATCTTTTATTTAATGAGTCTAATAATGTTATTTGTAAGTGTGGAAACATTATTTTTATTGGAATACCTGGAAAACCTGCCCCTGTTCCAACATCTATCATCTTTTTTGACTGATTTATATCAAAGATATTAACAACTAACAAACTATCTATAAAATGTTTGATTATAACTTCATCATATTCTGTTATTGATGTTAAATTCATAACTTTATTTGTTTCAATTAACATTTCATAATATTTATCAAACTTTTCAATCTGTTCTTCAGTTATAGTCAGTCCTAATTCACTTAATCCTTTAACTAATAAATTTTCTTTATCCATAAAGCTCCTATTATTGGTTTACATAATTTTAGTTTACATAATTTAAGTAAATACTCAATGACAATTATATACTCAAATTATTGTTATCTTTATTTACTATCTATTACTTATTTATTATCTATTATTTAATATATGTTATTTTTTGTTACATATTGTTTTAATTATTTTTATGTTGTTCCATATAAATAAGCAATACTGATATATCTGCCGGTGAAACCCCTGATATTCTGGAAGCCTGACCTATATTAATAGGTCTATAAAATTCAAGCTTCTGTACAGCTTCTTTTCTTAAGCTATTTACCTTTGTATAATCAAAACCTTCAGGTATTTTTTTGTTTTCTATCTTTTTAAAGTTTTCAACCTGCTTCTTCTGTCTTGAAATATAACCACTATATTTAATATTTATGTTAACCTGTTCGATAACATCATAATTAAGTGGCTGTCTTTCCTTATCAAGTGGTTCAATCTTGTCATAATCCAGTTCAGGACGCCTAATCAACTCAGCCAGTGTTGTTGCAGTCTTTAATGTAGTACTTCCAAGGCTTTCTAACACTGATTGAACCTCTTTATTTGCTCCAACTTTATAATTTTCAAGACGTTCTATCTCTTTTTCAATCATTTTTTCTTTTTCGCACACATAATTATAGCGCTCCTGAGGCACTAATCCTACCTCGTAACCTATTTTTGTTAGTCTAAGGTCAGCGTTATCTTGTCTGAGAAGCAATCTATATTCGGCTCTTGATGTCATCATTCTATATGGTTCATGACTTTCCTTAGTTACAAGATCATCAATAAGCACTCCAATGTATGCCTGTGAACGGTCTAAAACAATTGATTCCTTATTTTGAACATATCTTGCTGCATTTATTCCAGCAATAATTCCCTGAGCTGCAGCTTCTTCATAACCTGAACTTCCGTTAAACTGTCCTGCACTGAACAATCCTTTAATCTTTTTAAACTCCAAGTTAGGCAAAAGCTGTCCGTATTCAATACAATCATATTCAATTGCATAAGCATTACGTACTATTTTTACATTTTCAAGTCCGGGAACTGTTTTATACATTGCATACTGAACATCTTCAGGTAATGATGATGACATTCCACCAAGATACATTTCATTTGTAAACAAACCTTCCGGCTCTATAAATACCTGATGACGGTTCTTATCTGCAAACTTAACCACCTTATCTTCAATAGAAGGACAATATCTTGGTCCTGTTCCTTCAATCATTCCTGAAAATAATGGTGATCTGTTAATATTTTCTCTGATTATTTCATGTGTTTTCTCATTAGTATAAGTTAACCAACATGAAATCTGGTCTTTCTGCACACTTTCAGGATCAGTTGAAAAAGAAAAAGGTACTACTCTTTCGTCACCAAACTGTTCTTCCATCTTAGAAAAATCAATTGATCTTTTATCTACTCTTGCAGGTGTTCCTGTTTTAAATCTTCTAACCTTTATTCCGTTTTCTATTAAAGATGCTGTTAAATTATTAGCAGCCATAAGTCCGTTAGGGCCTGTATACTGGCAAACATCTCCGTAAATACATTTAGCTTTTAGATAAACTCCTGTGGCAAGGACAACAGATTTTGCATAATATGTTGCACCTGAAACAGTTTCCACACCTTTTATAACGCCATCTTCAACCAAAAGTTTTGCAACTTCCCCTTGTCTTATTGTAAGATTTTCAGTGTTTTCTAATGTTTTACGCATTTCACGTGTATAATCCTGCTTGTCAGCCTGAGCACGCAAAGAATGAACTGCCGGACCTTTAGATTTGTTAAGCATTTTTGACTGAATAAATGTTTTATCAATATTTTTTCCCATTTCTCCGCCTAAAGCATCTAATTCTCTTACTAAATGTCCCTTTGATGTACCACCAATGTTAGGATTACATGGCATTAACGCAATGCTATCCACACTTACAGTAAAAACTATTGTATTTAATCCTAAACGTGCTGAAGCAAGTGCTGCTTCACAACCTGCATGTCCTGCTCCAACTATTACTACATCGTAATTTTCAACTAAATTAGCCATCTCTGCCTCCTAAAAGCCACTAAGTAAATTATTTACCCATACAGAATTTTGAAAAAATCTCATTAACAAGATCATCTTCAACACTTTCACCAATTATTAAACCTAAATCTGTATAAGCATCCATTAAATCTATCGAATAAAAGTCCTCAGGCATTCCTGCATCAACAGAATTTTTAACCTGTTTTAAACTTTCCAATGCATTTTCCAACGCTTCTTTATGTCTTGCGTTTGTTATATAAACCTGATCGTTATATGTTACCTTACCTGAATAGAACATATTTCTTATTTCTTCTTCAAGCTGTTCCATTCCTTCTCCATTTTTTGCAGAAAAAAGAATTACATCTCTGTTAGAATCTTTCTTTAACTCATCAATATTTATAACAGTATCCATGTCAGACTTATTAACAAGAATTATTGCCTGCTTGTCATTTATTAACTTTATTATCTCTCTATCATTATCATCAAGCTCTCTTGAACCGTCAACAACGTATATAATAAGATCTCCTTCTTTAGCTATCTCTTTAGCCTTATTAACACCAATCCGCTCAACCAAATCTTCTGTATCTCTGATTCCTGCAGTATCTATAATCTTAAGACTTAAACCATTAAAGTTAATATTTTCCTCTAATGTATCTCTTGTTGTCCCCTCAATATCCGTAACAATTGCTCTGTCTTCTCCTAGCATTAAGTTAAGAAGTGAAGATTTTCCTGCATTTGGCTTACCTAAAATTACAGTTTTTATGCCCTCTTTCATAATTCTGCCGTTATCAAAAGAGTTTACAAGCTTGCTTATCTTATTAATATTCTCATTAAGCATTTTTGTGATTTCTTCATCATAACTGTCTAAACTTATATGTTCAGGATCATCTAATGCTGACTCAATAAATGCAATATGATAAATTATATCTTTCCTAATATCCTTGATTGCATCCGAAACTCCACCTTTAAGCTGTTCAATTGAGCTGTTAAGTGCAAAATCATTCTTTGAATTAATCAAATCCATTACCGCCTCAGCCTGAGACAAATCTATTCTTCCATTTAAGAAAGCTCTCTTTGTAAATTCTCCCGGCTCTGCAGTTCTTGCACCGTTTTTCAAAACTAAATCCAATACTTTTTTAAGTATTAGCATACCTCCATGACAATCAATTTCAACTGTATCTTCTCCTGTATAAGAATGTGGATTTTTCATTACAATAACAAGAACCTGGTCTAATGTTTTATCACCATCCATTATATGTCCATAATGAACAGTATGACTTTCAACATTTGCTAATTTTTTATTTTTGTTAGCTGGTCTGAAAATCTTATCTACCACTTCTATCGCTTCATCGCCACTTACTCTTATTATTCCTATTCCTGAATTACCTGCCGCTGATGAAATAGCAGCTATTGTATCCGTAATTTTCATATAACTCCAATCTGTTTATTCTTCAAATAAACATAAAAATCCACCTTAATATATCTAAACTAGTATAGCACACAACATCTTTTTTATAAAGAAAAAAATCTTATTTACACGGATTGTTACGTGCTTACACAATCCTGCCAAAAAATAAGACTCAGGGCATTTTTTCCCTGAGTCTTTAATAAGATACTTTAATTATCTGGCATCTTTCTTTAACATAACTACAACATGTCTGTATGGTTCATCACCTTCACTCTTTGTTGTACAGAACTTATCGTTCTGAAGAGCTGAATGAATAATTCTTCTTTCATAAGGATTCATTGGCTCAAGAGCTACCGGTTTTTTAATTCTCTTAACCTTTAAAGAGATATTACGTGCAAGATTTTCAAGTGTAGCTTTTCTACGTTCTCTGTAGTTTTCTGTGTCAAGTTTAACTCTATTAAACTTTTCACTTTCTTTGTTGATTACAAGACTTACAAGATACTGTAATGAATCAAGAGTCTGTCCTCTCTTTCCAATAAGTATTCCCATGTCTTCTCCAATAATATTAATGTTGACAATGTTTTCTTTTTCATTTTCAACAATTTTAATATCAATCTTAACTGTAAGTTCCATTGCTGTGAATACTTTGTTTAAAAATTCTCTTGCAATATCTTCTACAGACTGATTTTTCTTAGCCTTAATAATTGCAGGTTTGCTACCGATTCCTAAGAATCCATTTGAACCTTTTTCAATTACTTCATATTCTAATTTTGCAGCCTCAATACCAAGGTCGATACATGCATTAGTTATGGCTTCATCAACATTTTTACCTTTATATTCTTTGAATTCCATAATTTTGCCTCAATCTTTATTTATTTTTCATTACGTTTGTTAAATTCACTAACCATATTAGCCTTTGATGCAAGTGAACCTTCTTTCTTGCTCATTGCTTCTTTAGCTTTTCTGATTTTTTCTTCTTTTTCAGCAGCACTCATACCTGAGTTTGAAGATATATTCTTAGCATTAACTTTTGATGCCTCAAGAACTTTTTCTCTATAAATACCTTCTTTTTCTTTTCTCTTAGCTGCCTTTGCTGCAGCCTTATCTTTGTTCTTTTCGATGATTTCATCTATGTCTTCATTCTTAAGAACAAGATTAATAAATATCTGCTGTAATATCATAACCAGCGAACCTGCCATCCAGTACAAACCGATACCTGCTGATAAAATCCAACACATATATACTGACATAAGTGGCATCATAATGTTCATTGCTTTCATTGAACCTGCCATAGGATTGTCAGCCATGTTTGCTGAACCAGCTGCTGAGTTAATTTTTGTTGTTAACTGAACACTCAATAACTGGAATAAACCTGCCAAAATAGGAATAATTAATGCAACTACTATGGTTACCATTCCTGCATTAAACATTGTGCTAGGTGACATACTAAGGTTTAATCCGAAAAAGTTGTTAAACTGTTCTATTTTTGATGCTACTGCCTTATCTGATACATTAAGAATATCCTGTAACTTAATGCCACTCTGTAATTTTATACTGCTATTCCCACGAGTATAACCTGACATTGCATCAATACAACTGTTTAAATCTGCTGTTGAGAGATTCTTTGCAAGCTTGTTTAAACCGAAAAACTCTTTCATCTGACTTAAATCTAATCCATAAAGAACATTTAAATATAATTCTTTAACAGGCTTAACATATGCAGGTACATTCATAATTACTCTGTACAAAGCAAATAAGATAGGCATCTGAATAATAAGCTGTAAACAACTACCTGTAGGAGATGTACCATACTTATCATATACAGACTTAATTTCTTCCTGCATTTCCAACTGTGACTGCTGATTTTTCTTGTCCTTATACTTCTTCTGAATCGCCTGAATTTCAGGGTTCATTGCAGCATTAAGTTTTGTGAACTTCTGCTGTTTAATAGTCATTGGAAGCATTAACATTCTTACTACAATAGTAAAAAGGATAATACAGAAACCAATGTTGTATATTCCAAGTGCAGCAAAACCATCATAAATAAATTCTAAGATTTTACCTAAAATCCATGCAAATGGTCCTAAAATTCCACCTGTCTGTGTTGCTAATATAAAATTTTCCACTTAGTCCTCCTTAAGGGACGGGATCATAACCACCTTTGTGAAAGTGATTACACCTTAAAATCCTTCTTATTGCAAGATAAGAACCTTTTAAGGGCCCATATTTCTGTAAAGCTTCCAACGCATATTGTGAACATGTAGGTATATATCTGCAACAGGGTTGTCCCTTTAAAGGTGAAAGAAAGATTCTGTAAAACTTTACCATTCCAATTAAAATAAAATTCAGTGCCTTTCCAAACCCTTTTACAATATTATTAAAAACCTTCATTCCATTCACCACCTTTTCCCAGTGAAAATACTTCTTTACAATGAAAGCTTATCTTTCCAATTAGTTACAATAATAAATAAGTGAGAATAATTATAATTATAAGTATAAATATAACTAATTCCCATAAATATTTCAGATATAAAAACTACCACCTAATTTTCATCCAAAATATTATGAAGCTTTGCCAAATGCAATAATGCACTTTCAACTTCTTTGTAAGTTTTGTCCTTAGCAGTGTTACGTGCTATTACGACTATGTCCAAACTACTATTGAACATATTTGAATTTAGTCTGTAGGCTTCTCTTATTAAGCGGGTTAGGTGATGTCTCACTACACTATTTCCTACTTTTTTACTTACTGAAATTCCTAATCTATTAATGCTTAAATTATTTTGAGCAACATACATAACTAAATATCTGTTTGCTTTTGATTTTCCTTTAACGTAAACATTTTGAAAATCACTGTTCTTCTTTAATGAATCATAATTTTTCTTAATTTCCATTTTGCCAGTTCTCCTATTAAGTAATCTTTTACCTCATAGAATGTTACAAAAAGAAAAAAAGGTCACATTTGAATGCGACCTAAGCTGATAATTTTTTTCTTCCTTTTGCTCTTCTGCTAGCTAAAACTTTTCTACCACCTGCAGTGCTCATTCTTTTTCTAAATCCATGAACTTTTGATCTCTGTCTTTTCTTTGGCTGAAATGTCATCTTCATAATAAGGCACCTCCTTTTCTGCTTCATAGTAAAACATCGTTATTATTATAAATGTAAGAATATGCGTAGTCAAGCATTAATTAAACCATATTTTAAATATATTTTCAACTTTTTTGAAAAAATATTAATTTTATCCCTCTTTTTTGATTTACATAAAATTTTTGCTGATTTACATAAAGTTATCAACCAAATGTTAATAACATGTTAATAACTTTTATTTTTTAATGTTATTTTTTAGCACTTTTTAACTTTTTCAACTTTTTTTTGTTAATAATATTTGATACTTTTTGTTGATAAATGTCGAATTTATGTAAATCAAATCTCCTAATTTTTTAATTTTATGTAAACAAGTATTTTTTTGTTTTTTTATTATTTTTTAATTTTTTTATTTTTTATTCATAAACTTTTATGTTATGTCTTTCTTCCTATTAAAAAGTATATTACTAAATATATTGAAAATCCGCCTTATTTGATGTATTATATTATTTGAATGGGCTTTTATACCTTTTAGAATATTTAGGAGGGAATTATGTTAGACGATTTAAAAGAAAAATGGCCTGAAATTCTCGATTTTTTCAAACAGGAATATGATATTGCTGATGTTTCGTTCAAAACTTGGATTTTGCCCTTAGAAGTGGAATCCTTTGATAATAACATGATTACTTTGGTTTTCCCGGGTGAAAGTGGAAAGACCGGTCTTCAGTATATTAACAAAAAATATCTTGCATTACTTAAGATTTCTATTGAAGAAACTTTGAATCAGGAACTTGAACTTCAGATTATACTTCCAAACGAGACAGTGTCTAAGATTGAAGATGAGTCATCTAAGATTTCATCTGTTAGTCAGGAAGATATTTCTTTAGAAAATAGAATATTAGATGCAAATCTTAATAAAAAATATACTTTTGATTCCTTTGTAGTAGGATCAAACAATAATATTGCTCAGGTTACGTCTTTAGCTGTAGCTGAGTCTCCCGGCGATGTTTATAACCCATTGTTTATTTACGGTGGTGTTGGGCTTGGAAAGACTCATCTTATTCAGTCCATTGGTAACTTTGTATTAAAAAACAACCCTTCAGCTAAGGTTTTGTATACTACTAGTGAGTCATTCACTAACGAAGTTATTGATTTACTTAGGAAAAAGAAAACTAATCAGGAAGAGATTATTGAATTTCGTAAGAAATACAGAAGTGTTGATGTTTTACTTATAGACGATATTCAGTTTATTTCCGGTAGAGACAGAACACAAGAAGAAATTTTCAATATTTTCAATGATTTATTTATGAAACATAAGCAGATTGTTTTAACTTCCGATAAGAAGCCTAAAGATATGGAAGGTATCGCCGAAAGACTTATTAGCCGTTTTGAGCAGGGACTTACTGTTGATATTCAGAACCCTGATTATGAAACACGTATGGCTATCTTAAAGAAGAAGGCTGAAACTTCAGGCTATAACATAGATGAAGGTGTATTACAGTATATTGCTAACCACTTTGTTTCTAACGTCAGGGAACTTGAAGGTTCTCTTACACGTGTTATTACATTTTCAAAGATTAGTCACTCTCCAATTACAGTTGATTTTGCATCAGGTGTACTTCAGGAGCTTGTGGCACCTAATCAGGAGAATGCCATTACATGTGAATACATTATTAATATAGTAGCAGATCATTTCCAGATATCTCCTACTGATATATGTTCAAAAAAGAAGAGTCGTGAGTTTGCATATCCACGTCAGATTTGTATGTACTTATGTAGAGTATTTACAGATGAAAAATTAGAAACTATTGGTGCTGCCTTAAAGAAAACTAATCACGCAACTGTTAGCTATGGCTATGACAAAATCAAATCAGAAATCGAAACAGACTCTAAGACAAGAGATCTTATAGATGTTCTTAAAAAGAAGATTAATCCTAACTAGTTATTAACATTTTTAATGGAGTTATTAACATTTAGTTGATAATTTAGTTAATAACTTACAGTTTTTGTGTTAATAACTTGTTGATAGTATTTGTTTTTGTTAACAATTTGTCATAATTTAATGTTAATTGTCGAAAACTCAAAAGTTAGTAACTGACATTTTTAGGTTAATTATTTGCAAGTTATTAACAAGTTATTATTTTTCGAACTTCCTTTATTCACAAGGGATTCGACTACTTATTAACATATTAACGTTGCTTATTATTATTATTATCTAATATATATATTTATTTATGCGTACTTACGTACCGTTATTTTTACGATAAAGGAGATTTATAATGAAACTAGTTTGTAAAAAATCAGATTTGATTACAGGTATTAATATTGTAATGAAAGCTGTATCATCAAAAACTACAATGTCAATTCTTGAATGCATTCTTATTGATGCAACTGAAGGAGTAATTAAATTTACTGCTAACGATATGGAATTGGGAATAGAAACTAAAGTTGAAGGTGAAATTATTGAAGCCGGTAGTATTGCCATTGATGCTAAGATTTTTTCAGAAATTGTTCGTAAACTTCCTGATAATGATGTTGTTATTGAAGTTAACGATGAAACAAAGGCTAATATTACCTGTGAAAATTCAAAATTTAATATTCTTGTAAAATCAGCAGATGATTTTTCTTATTTACCTGAAATTGAAAAGAAAGATAAGATTACTCTTTCACAGTTTGCTTTAAAGGAATTAATAAGACAGACTATTTTCACTGTTAATGATGCAGATAAAAATAAGATTTTAACAGGTGAATTGTTTGAAGTTATGGGTAACAGGCTTAAAGTTGTTGCTCTTGATAAGTTTAGAATTGCCATTAGAAACATGGAATTAAAAGAGGACTATGGTAACTTTAAAGTTTTAGTTCCCGGTAAGTCATTAAATGAAATTAGCAAAATCTTAAATGGTGGTGTTGATGATGAGGTAAATATTTATTTCACATCTAACCATATCTTATTTGAATTTGATGAAACAAAAGTTGTTTCAAGATTAATTGAATGCAGTAATTATTTTGATACTGATAAGATGATTAGTAATGATTATAAGACTAAGATTACTATTAACAAAAAAGAAATGGCTAACTGTATTGACAGAGCAACTCTTTTAATAAAAGAAGGAGACAAGAAACCTGTATTCTTAACTATTAAGGATACAGAAATGGAATTGTCAATTAATACATTTATTGGTTCAATGGATGAAAGTATCCCTATTGTAAGAGAAGGTTCTGACATGATGATTAGCTTTAATCCAAAATTCCTTATTGATATTTTAAGAGTTTTAGATAGTGAAGAAGTAAACATTTATTTCACTAATCCTAAGGCACCTTGTTTTATCAGAGATGATGAAAACAGCTACATTTATGTAGTGCTTCCTGTTGTACAGTAAAATAGTTTAGAGAGGAGATAGTACAAATAATATTTTTTGTTTGTATTAATTTGGATAAAAATGGAAATAACTATAAAAGATGATTTTATAAAATTAGGTCAGGCATTAAAACTTGCCGGTCTTGTTGACTCAGGTGTGGATGCTAAGTTTGTTATCCAGGATGGTCAGGTTAAAGTCAACGGAGAAGTTGACACAAGACGTGGAAAAAAACTTTATGCCGGAGATACATTTGAGTTTGAAGGAACAGTGGTAACTGTAAAATAATGATTGTAACAAAGATAGAACTTAGCAATTTTAGAAATTACGATTCTCTTAGTTTGGAATTAGATGATAAAACTAATATTTTATATGGCAAAAACGCTCAGGGAAAGACAAATGTGTTAGAGGCTATTTATCTTTGCAGCACAACTAAATCACATAGAAGTAGCAAAGATGCAGAACTTATAAAGTTTGAAAATAATGAAGGTCACATAAAACTTTTTATTAACAAAAAAGGCAGAGAGTATAGAATAGACATTCATTTGAGAAAAAATAAGTCAAAAGGAATAGCCATAAATGGAATACCAATTAAGAAAGCCAGTGAGCTTTTTGGAATATTTAATGTAATATTTTTTTCCCCGGAGGATTTGGATATTATAAAAAACGGACCAGCTGAAAGAAGAAGGTTTGTGGATATGGAGTTATGTCAACTAGATAAAATATATGTTTATAATTTAATTAATTACAATAAGGTTTTGGGACAAAGAAATCAGTTATTAAAAGACATATATATGAAACCGGAACTTGAAGATACTCTGGATGTATGGGATATGCAGCTTGCAGAGTATGGAAGTAAGGTTATTAAGAGAAGAGAACAGTTTATAAAAGATATTAACAAGATTATAAAGCCAATTCACAGAAAACTTACAGAGAACAGCGAAGAAATAGAAGTTGTTTACAAAAAGAGTTGCAATGAAGATGAGCTTTATAACAAAATTATAGAAAACAGAAAGAAAGACATTAAGCTGAAAAGTACGTCAGCAGGTCCACATAGAGATGATATTTTATTTTTTAACAAAGATATTAATATTAGAACCTATGGAAGTCAGGGACAGAAAAGAACTGTTGCTCTGTCGCTTAAGCTGGCGGAAATAGAGTTGGTCAAGTCTTTGATCAATGACACACCTGTGTTATTATTAGATGATGTTCTGTCAGAACTTGATTCGGACAGACAGAATCACTTACTAAAAAGTTTAGATGAAATTCAAACTGTAATAACATGTACAGGTTTAGATGAATTTATTGAAAATCGATTTAGTATAAATAAAGTTTTCCAGGTAACAAAAGGCAAAATTGAAGAAAGAACTGTTTAAAAAGCAATAAAAAATATAATCCGTTATTGCAAATACTGAAAGGAGTTACGAATGGGTAACAATACTAACGTTGAAAATGAATATGGAGCAGATCAGATACAGGTATTGGAAGGACTTGAAGCTGTAAGAAAAAGACCGGGTATGTATATAGGTTCAACTTCATCAAGAGGTCTTCATCATTTAGTATATGAAATTGTTGACAATGCGGTAGACGAGGCATTGGCAGGATATTGTGATACTATTGATGTTCAGATTAATGAAGATAATTCTATTACAGTAAGAGATGATGGTCGAGGAATACCTACAGACATTAATACAAAGACAGGAAAACCTGCAGTTGAAGTAGTATTTACAGTACTTCATGCCGGAGGAAAATTCGGCGGTGGAGGATATAAAGTATCAGGTGGACTTCACGGAGTAGGTGCTTCAGTTGTTAATGCATTATCTAAATGGTTAGAAGTTAAGGTTTGTCGTGGTGGAAAAGTTCACTATCAGAAGTATGAGTATGGTAAGGTTGTAGAACCGCTAACTGTTATCGGTGATTGTAATCCTGATTTTACAGGAACAGAAGTAAAATTCTTACCTGACGACACTATATTTGAAGATACAGTTTATGATTATAAAACACTTGAAATCAGATTAAGAGAGACAGCTTTCCTTACAAAAAATCTTAAAATCGTATTGAGAGATGTTAGAGAAGAAAAGCCAATAGAGAAAACATTCCACTATGAAGGTGGTATAAAGGAATTTGTAAATTACTTAAATAAAGGCAAACAGGAATTATATGATGATGTAATTTATTGTGAAGGCACAGTTAATAATGTTTATGTTGAAGTTGCAATGCAGCATAATGATGCATATACAGAAAACACTTTAAGCTTTGTAAATAACATTAACACACCTGAGGGTGGTACACAGGTTGAAGGTTTCAAGAGAGCAATTACAAAAACATTTAATAACTATGCAAAACAGAACAAGATTTTAAAAGAAAACGAAGAAAATCTTTCAGGTGATGACTTTAGAGAAGGTCTTACAGCCATCATTAGTGTAAAGATTGAAGATCCTCAGTTTGAAGGGCAGACAAAACAGAAACTTGGAAACAGTGAAGCAAGAGCTGCAGTTGAAGGTGTAATGAGTGAACAGTTAACTTATTATCTTGAACAGAATCCGGCAATTGCAAAAATTATTTGTGAAAAAGCTGTTTTGGCTAAAAGAGCAAGAGATGCTGCAAGAAAAGCCAGAGAAGCAACAAGAAAGACTGCATTATCAGTGGCAGCCCTTCCGGGAAAACTTGCAGACTGTTCAGATAAGAACCCTGAAAACTGTGAAATATTTATAGTCGAAGGTGATTCAGCCGGTGGTTCAGCTAAGAAGGCAAGAACAAGAGCAACACAGGCAATACTTCCACTTAGAGGTAAGATTCTTAACGTAGAAAAAGCACGTATTGATAAGATTATGGACAATGCGGAAATCAGAACAATGATTACAGCTTTTGGTACAGGGATTCAGGAAGACTTTGACATAACAAAACTTAGATATAACAAGATTATTATTATGACTGATGCCGATGTTGACGGCGCTCATATTGATACACTTATGCTTACATTCTTCTATAGATTTATGCCTGAGTTAATTAAGGATGGCCATGTATACCTTGCAATGCCACCACTTTATCAGGTAACAAGAAATAAGAAGAACTATTATGCATACAGTGATGATGAGTTAAATCAGATACTTACTGAAATCGGACGTGATAATCAGAACAAGATTCAGCGTTACAAAGGTTTAGGTGAAATGGATGCAAGTCAGTTATGGGAAACAACAATGGACCCTAATACAAGAATTTTAAAACAGGTAAAAATTGACGAAGATAAATTATCAGAAATGGATCAGACATTTACAATACTTATGGGGGATGATGTAGAGCCAAGAAGAGAATTTATTGAAGCAAATGCAAAATTTGTTAAAAACTTAGATATATAGGAGGAAAATATAAGTGGACGATAAGATATTTGACAAGATTCATGAAGTAGACTTAAAAGAAACCATGGAAACCTCTTATATAGATTATGCCATGAGCGTAATTGCATCAAGAGCATTACCTGATGTAAGAGATGGTTTAAAGCCGGTTCAGCGTAGAGTACTATACTCAATGGTTGAACTTAATAACGGACCTGACAAGCCACACAGAAAATGTGCCCGTATCGTTGGTGATACAATGGGTAAATTCCATCCACATGGTGATAGCTCTATTTACGGAGCATTGGTTAACATGGCTCAGGAATGGAATACAAGATATCCTTTAGTTGATGGTCATGGTAACTTTGGTTCAGAAGACGGTGATGGTGCTGCCGCAATGCGTTACACTGAAGCACGTCTTAGCAAAATATCAATGGAAATGGTTGCAGATATTAACAAGGACACTGTTGAATTTACACCAAACTTTGATGAAACAGAAAAAGAACCATCAGTACTTCCATCAAGATATCCTAACCTTTTGGTTAACGGAACAAGTGGTATTGCCGTAGGTATGGCAACAAACATACCACCACATAACTTAACAGAAACAATAAATGCAATTGTAAAAATAATTGACAATAAAGTAGAGGAAAACAGAGACACAACCATAGAAGAAATTATGGAAATTATTAAGGGACCTGATTTTCCTACAGGTGCTACAATCTTAGGTAGAAAAGATATTGAGCAGGCTTACAGAACAGGACGTGGAAAAATTAAAACACGTGCAGTTTCTGAAATTGAAACAATGGACAATGGAAAGAGCAGAATTATTGTAACTGAACTTCCATACATGGTTAACAAAGCCAAGTTAGTAGAAAAGATTGCAAGTCTTGTAAAAGAAAAGAAAGTTGATGGAATAACAGACTTAAGAGATGAGTCAGACCAGGAAGGAACACGTGTTGTAATTGAAGTAAGACGTGATGCCAATGCTAATGTTATTTTAAATCAGCTTTATAAGCATACACAGTTACAGGATTCTTTTGGTGTAATTATGTTAGCATTAGTTGACGGAGAACCAAAAGTATTAAATCTTCTTCAGATGTTAGATGAATATTTGAAACATCAGAAGGATGTTGTAACAAGAAGAACAAAGTTCGAATTAAACAAGGCAGAAGAAAGAGCACACATTATTAAAGGTTTATTAATTGCCCTTGATAACATTGATGAAGTAATAAAAATAATCAGAGGTTCAAGAACAACTGCAGACGCAAAGAAGAACTTAATCGAAAGATTTGGTCTTTCAGATGCACAGTCACAGGCAATTGTTGATATGAGACTTCGTCAGTTAACAGGTTTGGCAAGAGAAGACCTTGAAGCAGAATACGCTGACTTAATGGCAAAGATTGATTACTTAAAATCTATTCTTGCAGATGAAAACAAACTTCTTACAGTAATAAAAGAAGAAATTGAAGTTATTAGAGATAAGTTTGGCGATGAGAGAAGAACAAAGATAGGAATAAATGTTGGAGATTTATCTGATGAAGATTTAATTCCTGAAGAAGATACAGTTGTAGCAATGACTAACTTAGGTTACATAAAGAGAATGACTGTAGACAACTTCAAGTCACAGAACCGTGGCGGTAAGGGAATAAAGGGAATGCAGACTATAGACAAAGACTTTATGAAAGATATGTTTATGGTTTCAACTCATGACTATATTCTTTTCTTAACTAATACAGGAAGAATCTACAAACTGAAATGTTATGAAATACCTGAAGCAGGAAGAACAGCAAGAGGTATGGCAATTGTAAACTTATTGCAGTTACAGCCTGGCGAAAAGATTTCTGCAATGGTACAGATGAAAGAATTTGAAGAAGACAAGTACCTTATTATGGCAACAAAGAAAGGTACTATTAAGAAAACACCTATAATGGCATATACAAATATTAGAAAGAGTGGTATTCAGGCTATTACTTTACGTGAAGATGATGAGTTAATAGATGTAACTATCTCAGATAACAATGATAATATTATGCTTATTACAAAGAAAGGTCAGGGAATTAAGTTCCGTGAAACAGATGTCCGTGAAACAGGACGTTCAGCAATGGGTGTTAGAGGTATTGAATTAAATCAGGATGATGAAGTAATTTCAATGCAGTTAGAATCACATGGCGAATGTGTTCTTATTGTATCAGCTAATGGTATGGGTAAACGTACACCATTTACAGACTTTAAGTTACAGAACCGTGGCGGCAAGGGTGTAAAATGCTATAAGATATCCGATAAAACAGGAGAGGTTGTAGGAGCTAAGGCAGTAAATGATGGAAACGAAATTATGATGATTACAAACGAAGGTATTGTAATTAGAATGTTCGTTGACGACATCTCAATTCTTGGAAGAGTAACACTTGGTGTTAAATTAATGAATACAGGTGACAAGGATGATATTGTTGTTGCAAGTATAACAAAAGTTAAGGAAAGTGTTACAGAAGCAGATGCATTAGAAGCAGCAAGATTATCAGAAGAAAATGAAACATTAGACGAAGGTAGTGAAGAACTATCAGAAGATTCAGATTCTGAAGATAATTAATAATTACTAAAAGGTGACTATATTGTCGCCTTTTACTTTATAAAAATGCCGGAAGGATAAAAGTAAAATGAGAAACATAGATTCAAGTGAAATTACAAAAAACATAAAAGAAATGTGCATAGAAGCAAATCATTTTCTAGCACCGGATATGGAAAGAGTATTTAAAAAAGCAAAGGAAAATGAAGAGTCAAAATTAGGATGCCAGATACTTGAGCAGTTAGATGAAAATTTAAAAATAGCTGCAGAAGATATGATACCAATTTGTCAGGACACAGGAATGGCAGTCGTTTTTATTGAAATAGGTCAGGACGTACATATAGAAGGCGAAAACTTAGAAGATGCAATAAACGAAGGTGTTCGTCAGGGATATGTTGACGGCTACCTTAGAAAGTCAGTAGTAAGTGATCCTATAATAAGAGAAAACACAAAAGACAATACTCCGGCAGTAATACATTATAGTATAGTTCCGGGCGAAAATATAAAAATAACAGTAGCTCCAAAAGGATTTGGCAGTGAAAATATGAGTAAGGTATTTATGTTAAAACCTGCAGATGGAATAGAAGGCGTAAAAGATGCAGTATTAACAGCAGTAAAAGAGGCCGGTCCTAACGCATGCCCTCCAATGGTAGTAGGTGTTGGAATAGGTGGAACATTTGAAAAATGTGCAATACTTGCAAAAAAAGCTTTGGCAAGGCCTGCAGACAGCAATTCAGAAATTCCATATGTAAAAGAATTAGAGGAAGAACTTTTAACTAAAATAAATAAATTAGGAATAGGACCGGGAGGCTTAGGCGGAACACAGACAGCATTATCCGTTAATGTAGAAACATATCCTACACATATAGCAGGCTTACCTGTAGCAATAAACATCTGTTGTCATGTTAACAGACATATAAGCAGAACACTATAAGGAGAACCATAATGAATAGAAACATAACAGCACCATTATCAGATGAAGTAGCAAAAGAATTAAAAAGCGGTGATTATGTATATATAACAGGTACAATATATACTGCAAGAGATGCAGCCCATAAAAGAATGTGGGAAGCATTAGAAAAAGGTGAAGAACTTCCTATAGAAATGAAAAACAACATAATCTATTATATGGGACCATCACCTGCAAGAGAAGGAAGACCAATCGGTTCAGCCGGACCTACAACTGCAAGCAGAATGGATAAGTATGCTCCGAAGCTTCTTGACTTAGGTTTAAAAGGCATGATAGGAAAAGGAAAAAGAAGTAAACAGGTAAAAGAAGCCATCGTAAGAAATGGAAGCGTATACTTTGCTGCAGTAGGAGGAGCAGGAGCAATATTATCAAAAGCAATTAAAAAAAGTGAAGTAATTGCATATGATGACCTTGGCACAGAAGCAATAAGAAAGTTATATGTAGAAGACTTTCCTGCAATAGTTGTAATAGACAGCCAGGGAAACAACTTATACGAAACAGCAATAAAAGAATATGCAAAACAGTAAAGTAACAAAAGAAAAACAAATATAGAAATAATTGAAAAAAACAATTAAAAATGTATTTGACAAATAAATGTTACTATATTATAATAAGTAATGCACTGCACAAGTGCAGTAATTAAATAACTGATAAATAATCAGGCAAGGAGAAATACTCAAGTGGCTGAAGAGGCGCCCCTGCTAAGGGTGTAGGTCGTTTGCGCGGCGCGAGGGTTCAAATCCCTCTTTCTCCGTTAAGGACTCAAACAATGTTTGAGTCCTTTTTTAATAACTGGAAATTCCAACGAAATTTCCAGTTATTAAAAATCCTCCGGAGGAACACAGAGGCGCGGAAACAAAGTTTCGTCGTGTATAACAAAAACAAATTAATAGCAAGCAATTGTATAATCATAGAAACAAAAAAATAAAACTAAAAATCTGTTGACATTATTCTACTAAAATGGTAAAGTATCTCTTGCACTGCTCAAGTGCAGGAAAACAACAAAATATAAAGTTAAAAAACTTAAAAAAAAAGTTGTTGACAGACAATAACGGAAATGTTATTATTAATGAGTTGTCGCTGAGACAACAAAAAAGAATTTTAAAAAGTTGTTGACAGACAAAGAAAATTATGATAAATTATTCTGGCTGTCGAAAAACGACAGAAATTCTTGAAAAAGAAAAATAAAAAAGTTGTTGACAAGCGACTGCAAGTGAGATATAATAAACAAGCTGTCGCAAAGAGACAGCAAACAGGAACATTGATAATTGAACAGCAACCATCCCTGAAAATTCAAAAAAATATTTTCAGAGCGAACATTGTTAATTCGAGTAATCGAAGCTAACGATTTCCAAAACAACAGTAATGGATGAATGGCTAACGTCATTCTGACAGAACAAACACTTTTAACGAGAGTTTGATCCTGGCTCAGGATGAACGCTGGCGGCGTGCTTAACACATGCAAGTCGAACGAAGCACTCTATTTGATTTTCTTCGGAAATGAAGATTTTGTGACTGAGTGGCGGACGGGTGAGTAACGCGTGGGTAACCTGCCTCATACAGGGGGATAACAGTTGGAAACGACTGCTAATACCGCATAAGCGCACAGGATTGCATGATCCGGTGTGAAAAACTCCGGTGGTATGAGATGGACCCGCGTCTGATTAGCCAGTTGGCAGGGTAACGGCCTACCAAAGCGACGATCAGTAGCCGACCTGAGAGGGTGACCGGCCACATTGGGACTGAGACACGGCCCAAACTCCTACGGGAGGCAGCAGTGGGGAATATTGC